>ENA-UZWR01002124-UZWR01002124.1-metagenome-genome-assembly--contig:-Day-1-25m-contig-2124_pt1 | contig 10314 bp, 10 predicted proteins | sample MGYA00260337_ERZ794897 | MGnify/ENA metagenome assembly ERZ794897 | reverse complement strand
ACTTTTTCCAAACGGGCTACTGCGCACCATTTTTACTGTGTAGAGAGGTTATTTTATAGTGCCAGATAAACCCAATGTCGTATAACTTACCTTATACGACATTATGCTGCACGGTTTCTGAGTAATTATTCGGATTGTTTGAGATTAAGTTGTAAATCATCAGTTTCGACTGTAAACACACCCACTAATGGGGGGCCGAGTAGACAAGAGTCTAATCCGCCATCGCGAGAATCAAGAGTTTCAATAATCGCCTTTGAAATATCTAGCCAATCTTGCCTAGATGCAAAAACACTCTGAACGAGAAGCAATTGTTCGCCATCACTAGATTTAGCACACCATGCTGCAAGACATCCTGATCTTTGTCTTTTGAATTCCTGTCGCGCATTAAGCATTCTCAGTAGTCTTGCATCCTTACCTTGAGCTGGTGAACAAACTACAGTTTCTATTATTGCTTCAACCATGATTTCCACCTTATTTCTAACTTGAATGCTACAACAGTATTTACTTTTTAAAAGAGATTAAACTATAATTCATAAGTGGGGTGTGTGGGGGTAATGTGAGGTTAGTGAAAAATCATCTCACCTTCAAGCATAGTTGCATCGAATGGTGAATCTCCTGGTTGTTGGCACCATGCTTGCCACCATGGACCATCTACGATATTCAAATTTGCAACCGCTCCTTCCTCGATTACTCCATGTCGCGCACCTGATGGATGTGGTGTAGTTTGCGCAGGATTGCGCGAGCAAGCTACCAGTGCTGCTAACGGCGAAACTGCACAGCGCTGCACTAGTATAGATGCAATAAAGGGCAAACTCAATGTTCGACAATTAGGATTGAAATCTGTGGCCACTGACCAAGTAAATTCCTGTTCAGTAACTTCGTTAAAATCAGGCCACTGCTCCCCCATAGAGTATGGAGTTCCGGGCAAAAAACCACAATTTACACCACTCTCTTCCATTTTTGTTCTAGCATCAGTGGAAGTGTAATGGGAATGATCTGCACTTGTTACCGCCAACTCTGCGGCTAAATCGCCACCTCCACCATCTGTAAACTCGTCAATATGTATTCTCAAATCTAGACCTCCTTGTCTAGATTGTTTGAGAATATCTTCACTCTCTTCAACTGTAAACCAGCCCGGTTCACAAAATACATCAGCAGAACGGGCAAGCCCTTGCTCCAATACAGCGGGTAATTGTTCGCTCAAGATTTCTTCTACGTAATCGCCCCTGGTGTACCCCTTCGGAGTAGCATGAGCACCCAACCAAGTTTGATCGATAGTGGGAAGGTGATTCATTCTGGAAAGTTCATCTCCTGCGGCGATTAGTTTTAATTCCGATTCGGTGGATAATCCATATCCGCTTTTTACTTCTAAGTGAGTAGAACCATTTCTAAAAGCACCTCTTAGTCGTTTATAACCTAATTCAACTAATTCTGCTTGTGTCGAATTACGAGTTGCTTCAACAGTTGAAACTATTCCCCCACCCATTGAAGCGATATCAGAATAAGACTTACCCTGCTGGCGCCATGAGACTTCACGAGAGCGGTCTCCCGACCATAGCAAATGAGTATGTGCATCTACTAGACCCGGTATTACTGCCTTTCCATTAAGTGAATATATTTTAGATTGCGAGTTATTTGATTGAGGTTGGTCAATATTTTCACTACCGTATTCTTCTTCCAAAACCTTTGATTCATCAATTTTTACTATTATGCCGTTTTCTACAACAATACCTTTCCCAGCGGGAGATGTTAATAAATCATAATTGGAAAGATCTGCACCCTTCAGAGAACCTTTCCCAGAGAGGTGGGCCATCGGCCCAAGGTCCAACAATACGGTTCGCATTGGTGGGGCTTATGCGTGAGGGTTGAAGAACCATAGCCATGAGGACTGTCCGAGCGCGATGGATAAGTGGACCCTTGGAATTGAGTCAACAGCTCACACCTTATCGTTTGGATTAGTTGATCCGAATGGTATTCCTTTTCCTTCTTGTTCCGATACCGTCAGTCCAGATGAGGGAGGGATTCACCCTCGTGAAGCCGCTGACCATCACAAAGAAGTTGCATCATCCTTACTTGAAAAAATACTCATTGATAATGAATTGAGTATATCTGATATTGGTGCAGTGTCATATTCACAAGGACCTGGTTTGGGGCCTTGCTTGAGAGTCGGTGCCGCTATTGCGAGAGGAATTTCCAGTAGACTTGGAATTCCGTTAATTGGAGTTAACCACTGTGTTGCACACATTGAAATTGGTAGAGACCAATGCGGTTGCATCGACCCAGTATTGCTCTATGTTTCGGGAGGAAATACCCAAGTAATAACAAGGCTGGAAGGCAGATATCGGGTTTTAGGTGAGACACTTGACATTGGTATTGGCAATATGCTTGACAAATTCGCACGCACTCAAGGAATACCATTTCCTGGCGGCCCCGTAATTGAAAAATTGGCCGCACAGTGGCTTGCCGAAAATCCAAATCCATCGATGGATGGTTTAGAATTACCATACGCTGTTAGAGGAATGGATTTGGCTTTCTCAGGAGTCATGACCGCTGCTCAAAGATTGCTTGATTCTGGAAAATCTCTCGGCTCGGTATGTTGGTCATTACAGGAGCATGCATTCTCTGCTTGTGTAGAGGTCGCAGAACGGGCAATGGCCCACACTGGGAAATCTGAACTGCTGCTCGGTGGCGGTGTGGCTTGTAATATGAGGCTGCGAAAAATGTGCGAACTGATGGCGTCTGAGCGCGAATCAGTTTCATTCGCACCACCGCGAATGTACTGTATTGACAACGGTACAATGATTGCAAAACTTGGCTATTTGGAATTGCTTAATGGCCGTATTACGACATACTCTGGAAGCGCCATCGACCAGTATTTGCGAACTGACCAAACACCAATTAGTTGGGTGTGAGGACACTATTGCAACGCTAACCGTTTTATGGGGTCGGCTACGCCACATACTTGGGGGAGTCAACTATCGAGCGCAGAAAGAAGAAGGACGACCCCCCTAACCCATTTTCCGCCGATGCTAGTGCAGTGAGAAATCAGAAGCACAATCAACGCGCTCAAATTACCCGTTCTACCGCTGCTAAAGCGCCCCCTACTACGCCACAAGCAAATACAGAGGTTGGCTTGAGCAATTTAGAGAAGAAGCGCAGAGATGCGCTCAAGAGGATGTCTGGGACAAAATCTACTCCTGTTTCAACCGCTGTAGAAGCCACTCCAACCCCTGCTTCCGGGATTTCAAACTCCAACCAAAAACAACAACCTTCTGAAAAGGTATCTTCAAGAGCAGATCGTCTTGCAGAATTGCGAAAAAAATCTGCAGCATCAAAATTAAATGCAGAGCAGCATAAGGTGGAAGATATATCCGCTGAACCGGTTGTTGCTGGAGTAAAGTTAGTTGAAGCAAGGGTCGAAATTGAAAGTTTTTCTGCTGTCACAGAAACAGTTTCTAAGCCTGCAGTGTCACAACTAAATGTTTTCAAAATAGTCGAAGAGACTCAAGTTAAAGCAACAAATGACCGTCGTAAAAAACGCCGCCCCCATGCCAAGAAAGGCGGTGGGCGACAAAAGCAAGAAAAGAGACTCAACCGACAGAAATATTTGGAGTACAAATATGCTGCAAGAGAGATTCTTGAAGACCCTTCGGTCCCAGAAGAGCACAGGTCTAACGTATTAGGCCAAGTTTGGGCAAAGGGTGAACGCATGTCTGTTGATGATTCGTATGAATTTATTGACAGCAAGATCCTAGAAAATATCCTAACTGAAGAAATCGGTAATAAATTGAGGACATTGGTTAGGAAATTTACAACTAGAAGGTGATTAAATGAGTGATTTAGCAGTAGGAAAAAATATGGTTACAAGTGTACATTACACTGGAACAATGCCTGAAACCGGAGAAGTATTCGATAGTAGTGAGGGCAAAGAGCCTCTCACATTCCTGATAGGCCATGGGCAAATGATTCCTGGTTTTGAAACAAATATCGAAGGTGCGAAAATTGGTGAAAAGAGAACATTTACACTGACTCCAGAAGAAGCATACGGGCCACGTGAAGAAGCAGCATTGATGAAGATACCAAGAAGCGAATTCGCACAATTAGAAGAAGAGGCAAAATTAGCAATTGGAATGACACTTGTGGCGCAGATGGAGCAAGGTCCTGCGCCATTTAATATTACAGAATTGACAGATGACGAAGTTACTGCAGATTTCAACCATAAGTTGGCAGGAGAAGCTTTGACTTTTACAGTTGAGATCATAGAATTACGTGATGCTAGTGTAGAAGAATTATCGCACGGCCATGTACATGGACCGGGCGGACATCACCACTGAACTGATTAATTCAAACATTCCAAGTGGGAGTGTTGAAGAATCGCTTACACTTGGGCACTATATGGTCGGGTCACGTAAGGATGAGTGGAAAACCCTCGGCGGACTTGATATTCCTCTGCAAAGTGATGAAAATACACTTTCTGAAGTTGGTTATGTTCGTTCCAATGTTGGTGATGCAGGAAGTAAGCCGTATACTCGGGGGATACATTCCACAATGTATCGCTCAAGACTTTGGACTATGCGCCAATACGCAGGATTTTCTAGCGCTGAGGCAACTAATGAACGATTCAAATTACTATTAGAGCGTGGACAAAAAGGTCTGTCTGTTGCTTTTGATTTACCTACGCAATTGGGACTTGATGCCGATGATGAGTTGTCATTGGGCGAGGTCGGGAAAGTTGGAGTGTCGATTTCTTCTATTGACGATATGCGGCTATTGCTCAACGGGATTCCATTGGACCAAGTCAGTACTTCGATGACGATTAATTCACCAGCGATTATTCTCTTGGCGATGTATGTAGCAGTAGCGGAAGAGCAAGGTGTTTCATCGGACAAGGTAATTGGTACAATCCAGAATGATATACTCAAAGAATACATTGCGAGGGGCACATATGTATTCCCTCCAAAACAATCGATGCGATTGATCACTGATGTGTTTGAATATTGTGCTGACAATATCCCGCTGTGGAATACTATTTCCATTTCTGGTTATCATATTCGCGAGGCGGGTTCTACAGCCGTTCAGGAAATCGCATTTACCCTAGCAAATGCATTGGCATATGTAGAGGCTGCAATTGATATTGGTTTGGATATTGACACTTTTGCCCCAAGACTTTCCTTCTTTTTCAATTGCCATAATGATTTCTTTGAAGAAGCGAGTAAATTTAGAGCAGCAAGAAGATTATGGCACGACCTGATCAGCCAACGCTATCAACCTAAAAATCCTAAGTCTGCTATGCTAAGATTCCACACCCAAGTTGCCGGGGTTAGCCTAACAGCCCAACAACCGCTCAACAATATTGCACGAGTCACAATACAAGCGTTAGCAGCAGTATGTGGTGGGACGCAAAGTCTTCACACCAATTCATACGACGAAGCTTTGGGATTGCCTACCGAAGAAAGCGCAACTGTGGCACTTAGAACTCAGCAAATAATCGCCGAGGAAAGTGGAGTTGCTGATGTAGCAGACCCATTGGGTGGCTCATATCATGTTGAGGCTTTGACTGAACGAATTTATCAAGAAGCGCTACTGCAAATCCAAGAGATTGAAAAATTAGGTGGTGCAATGGCTGCTATTGAACAAGGTTGGCAGCAAAGAGAAATCCACAATGCTGCGTTTAAACATCTTAATGATGTAGAGACAGGAGATAGAAAAATCGTCGGTGTTAATCACGGAGTCATGGATGAAGAAGATGATACTGAAGTCCTAAAATTAGACCCAACTGTTGGCGAGATGCAATGCCTTAGGCTAAAGCAATTAAGAGCACAAAGAGATGAGGTCAAATCAAAATCGTGCATAGGTGCAATAGGTCTTGCATCTGCTGGAACTGAAAATCTATTCCCGCTAATATTGGAAGCGGTTAAGTCTGATTGTACTCTCGGTGAAATAATGAATGCAATGCGTGCTGAGTTCGGAGAATGGATGGCTCCGAGCGGATTTTGAGGTGATTAAATGGATTTTGGATCAATACATATCGACCATATAGGGATAGCAACGAGTGACTTAGAATCTGCAAGTCATTTCTGGAAACTGCTCGGTTTAATTCAGGGTTCAGAAGATGAAACTGTAATTGAACAGGGTGTGACTACTAGGTTTTTCTCTACATCTCAACCAGATAAGAGTGTTGAAGAACATCCACCGATGGTAGAATTGCTACAACCTACATCAGCGGAAACTCCTATTGGCAACTTCTTAGCAAAGCGAGGCCCTGGAATACAACAATTGTGTTTCCGTGTGGAAAAATTACAACAGTTAATTGACTATTTACTGGATAACGGAATTCAGATGATAGATGCCGAACCAAAACTCGGCGCAGGGGGCTCACAAATAGCATTCGTACACCCAAAATCAACTGGTGGAGTTTTGGTGGAACTCAAGCAAAGTAACCATTGAGTCTTGCCTTTGCTGCAATTAACATGGATACTCTCTTAACCCTTCAGCGTTGGCTAGGTTGTGATGAGAACTTGCGTAGACCACCTCATAGCCTTACCACATATTGATGGACCACGCGTTAGAAGAGAGGCTGAATTCGTTTCCTCTCAATTGGATAACCTAAGAGTAAATGGTAAAATTACTAATGATGCATATCTCGATGCTGGTGCAATACAAGGCGCTTTTAACATGATTGGGAACTTAGTTGAGATGGGTATTTCACAAAAAGAAATACACCAGCAACTCAGGCAACAATTGTCTCGGGCCTGCCGTTTAGAAGAGAAACATCCTGGGTTAAATGCTGCAGTTGAATCCGGAAGAGCTAGTTGAGGAATTTTAATGTCTGAAACATTGCTCTCGATAAAGGGGGTTGCCAAGCATTTTGATGAGATTGAAGCCCTTGGCCACATTGATCTGGATATCCGTAGCGGAGAAGTAGTCGGATTGGTTGGAAGCAATGGGGCTGGAAAAACAACATTGCTGAGATTAATGGCAGGAGTATATGCTCCTACCAAAGGTAGTGTGACTTTGAAAGATGGTTCTGATGTTTCAAAAATGAGGCATCTACTTGGTGTTGTCCCTGAATCTACTGGATTGTATTCTCGCCTTACTGCATGGGAAAATATTCGCTATCATTCGAGGTTATACGGAATTGATGATGAAACCTCTTGGAAACGTACTCAGTTATTCGCCAGCAGATTGGGAATGAGTGATAGTCTAAGCCGTCACACCAAAGGGTTCAGTAGAGGAATGAAACAAAAAACTGCTCTTCTAAGGGCACTTGCTCATGGCCCAAGCATACTACTTCTCGATGAACCTACTGCAGGATTGGATATCACCAGTGCCAGAACTGTTAGAGCACTTGTAAAACAATTGCGCGATGAAGGTGGCACTGTAGTATATTCAACTCACCAATTGGAAGAGGCAAGACAAGTATGTGATCGCATAATTATAATTCACAATGGAGAGGTTAGAGCCGATGGTTCTCCTCTACAGTTAATGGAGCAAACCGAGCAAGATTCTTTGGAAGAGGCATATGTTTCGCTAACCGCTGACCAAGCGAGGTCAAGAAACGAAGATGCTGATTCTGAAGGACGCATTACGGCTTGGTGGAGAAATCTATTCACTCCTAAAACACCTGAATTGGAGGTGGATATTGATGGCTGATGGTAGCGCTATGCGAATAAAGCAAATCGCAAAGAAAGAAGTAGTTGAGTTTTCCAGAGATTGGAGGACAATTATTGCAATTATTGTTATTCCATTGCTGATGTTCCCTTTACTATTCATTCTATTTCCAGTATTGCTACAATCTGAAGCAGCAGAACTAAAGTCATTACAATTGGATTTAACTATTCAAACTGATAATATGCCAGAAAACTTGAGCATGATAATCAATCAATCATCAATAGTAATCACCTATGAAGAATTGCCAATTCTAGATGATTTGAGTCAACCTGGCGATGATGTAGAACGACTAAGAAATGGGTCGATAGATGCCATCTTGAGGATTACTCAAAGTGAAGACATCTGGTATTACTCCATCCTCCATATGTCTACATCTGAACATTCGAGAGAAGCTAAATCAAGATTATTATATGATTTGAATGAATGGGAAAAAAATGAAACTTCCGCTCGGATTGAATCCGGTGGCCTAGACGTTAATTCAACATTGAACCCCCTAAGGTGGGATGGTGAAACCTCTCAAGCTGATGCTGCAACTGCCGGTGAACAGGCAGGAATGGCTCTATCGATGTTCATTCCATTGGTATTGGCTGTCTGGACCTTTTCATCGGCAATTCAGCCATCGATTGATATGACGGCGGGTGAAAGAGAAAGAGGTACGCTAGAAGCACTTCTAAGCCTGCCCTGCACACGTCTTGAATTATTATTCGGCAAGTGGTTGGCGGTAGCGACTATTACTGGAATTGGTGTATTGCTACAGGTCTGTGGATTATTATTTGCCATCGGCTATCTAGCAAGTTCCAGTATCATTGGTGTTCCTGAACTATCGGTGTTGACAATTCTACTGATAATTGGCGCTATTATGCTATTTGCAATTATGGTTGTGGCAATAGAATTGGCCTTGGCGATGAGGTCGCATAGTGTAAAAGAGGCTGGAAGTATCCTCGGTCCCGCTATTATGCTGATTATTTTCCCAGCCTTATTCACTCAAGTTATCAATTTAGACGGAATTGAGTCGTTTTGGTTTGCAATTCCGGTAGTTAATGTTCTGCTTGCTCTTAGAGAATTATTGATGAATAGAATAATTACAGGCCACATTATTATTTGGGTTGGAACTTCAATATTGTATGCCCTAATGGCAGCAAAATATGCTGCTAACCAATTCAAGAGAGAAGATATTGTTACATCTCTAAGTTAATCCTGTTTATTGATTAACTGTGTTAATTACTCATTTTTGAGTTCTTATGCAGTAAAGTGGATTATAGACTCTCTAACGATCTTGATGATCAAATCAATTTCCTCTGAAGTTATTGAGAAATGCGGAGTGAAACGTAATGCGTTTTTACCTCCGTGGATAACGCCTAAGCCTCTTCTGCGACACCATGGTTCAACGGCATCAAATCCAATCACTGGTAAAATATCTGGCTTTAGTTCAGCACTGACTAGCAACCCAGTACCTTGAACTAGAGTAATATATTCAGGGAATTCTTTGGCTAATAAATTCAACTTGTTAACGAACTCTACACCTTTGTCGCGGATATTTTTTCTCAATTCGGGCGTGATTCTATCAAGAACTGCAATTGCTGTTTCCAGTGCCCTTGGATTAGTTGTCATGGTATTACCATAAATCCCTGAAACATATAATTCGGATGCACGGCTATTCATTCCCAGCACAGAGAGTGGGTATTGCCCTGCATTCATTGCCTTTGACCATGTCTCTAGATCTGGTGCCAGACAATCTTGGAAACCTTGGTAGTCAACGATTGATAAGCAACCTTGACCTCTTAACCCTGCTTGTATTGAATCAACTAGTAACATCGAGCCATGTTCCAGTGTCAATTTTCTAGCCTCATCATAGAATGCGCGCTCAACACATTGTCCAGGATTACCTTCGCCTTGAACTGGCTCAATAGCCATTAGTTCAATGAATTCACCTTTTGCTTCTGCAGCGGCAAAGACATTTCTTAAAGCCTCAATATCATTCGGTGGAACTAGATACAAATTATCTCTATCTCTAAATGATGCGAGATTTTCATCATAGCTAGTCATACAAGAATGCGAAAGTTGCGCTGGTCGACCTGTTCTTCCGTGGAATGCTTGTTCGATAGCCACTAACTTGATCGGCTTACCTTCATATCTACCGCCTGGACCAGTCATAATGTTGGCATTAACATCAGAAATTCGTAATGAAACCGTTACTGCTTCCGAACCACTATTCATACAAATGAATCTATCAAAAGGACAACTTCCTCGCGTATGTCCTAGTTCGGAACGAAGGCGGTCTACCAAGCGTTGCTGGGAGAATGAAGCGGTCATTACATTGGCCATTACCCAATTTTGAGACATGGCCTCAATGATTTCATCGGGGCCATGACCTCCACCGAGCATCCCGTATCCACCATTGTCATGTAATACTGCACCATAAGCAGAAACCACCCATGGCCCTCTAGCAGCAATAGCAACATATGGATTGACAGTAGCGGGGTTGTAAAAGTTAACAAATCCACTTTGCAGTTTTGTCACTAATTCCGATTCAGGTGACATCAGAAATTCTGATTCGAATTCTTCTCTAAGACCTAAGTGATATTGATGGCCTTCTTTAATTGCACGTGAAAGATTACTATCCAAGGCAATGAATTTGATAAT
>ENA-UZWR01010077-UZWR01010077.1-metagenome-genome-assembly--contig:-Day-1-25m-contig-10077_pt1 | contig 10353 bp, 9 predicted proteins | sample MGYA00260337_ERZ794897 | MGnify/ENA metagenome assembly ERZ794897 | reverse complement strand
ATGGTCTACAACCTACTGTGCCTTCATAATATAAACCCAGCCAAGGTGCTTTACAATATGGCTTATCACGCATGTAATATCTCCTTGAATCTGTAATCTAAATCACTTATGTTTTCATTTCTCCATTCATCCATAACTTTAACTTGATGTTTAAATTTCTTATTGTAATCCTCGTTGTATGGATTATTATTAAGAATACTTATGGCAACTTGGGCTTCTATTATTTGACGACTAACTTTATTTCTCTTCCATTCGTTCCAATCTGTAATCTTATGAAGTTCTGTTGCTGTTAATGTATCACCCGTGTCTACTTTTTCTATCCAATTCTCTAACCAAGTTACTTGTTCCTCTTTGTATTTTTCTGGAATACTTCGAAGGCTATATTCTTTTGGAAATAGTACTGGATTAGAGTGTATAGGTATATCTAGTTCCATAAGTTCTTCCCACCATGTATCTAGCATAGTAAAATTAATTGACGATGCTGTCAATTGAATAGTAACATCTCTGAATTCGTCTCTGTATTTTATTATATTAGATTTTACTTCTTCCCAGACACTGCCCTTTCGTTGAAAGTCTTGTGCTTGTCCTGTCCCATCAATTGATAAATTAATTTCAAGTTTCTTCAATTGGCGCAAAGTATCAAACCATTTCTTTGATGTGTTTGTTGCGTTGGTTGTTACGTTTACTACCATATCTATATCTTTAATATGATTAATCCATTTTCTTACACCCAAATCAATAGAGGGCTCACCGCCTAATATCATTAGTTTTTCACAGCCCGACAAGTCAATATCATATGCATCGTCTGTGCTTTCTACTCTGAATATAGAATCGATAACGCCATGTTTAATTGCTTCTTCTTCACGCAAAGATGATGCTTCTGGATGACACATTCTACACATTAGGTTACATTTGTTTCCTGCTCTGTAATCAAATCGAACAATTTTATTATCACCATGTTCATTGATTGTATATGATTCGTATTTCTGTCTGCGTGATGGATGGTCTTCTAGGTTTCTTTCTTCAAAGTCTATGCATTGTTGGCAACCTTTATTCATATCATCTTCGTACATCATTGCTTTAAAGTTCTTCAAGTAATCAGATTTTATATAGTCTGTGTAAGTGCCAGGAAAAGAACTATTTTCATCTCCTCTCCATTCACAACATGGCTTACACCCAACAGTACTCTCGTAAGTCAGACCTATCCATGGTGCATTGCAATATGGAGTATCACGCATTCATTATCTCCTCAAATCTGTAATCTAAATCACTAATATTTTCATTTCTCCATTCATCCATCTTTCTAACTTCACGTTTAAATATTTGATGATAGTCTTCTCTATATGTGTTTTCTGTAAGTATCTTAATTGCTTCTAGTGCCTCATGTTGTTGTCTGCGATTATAACCAAAAGTACCTGGGTTTTCTATCCATTTTTGTAACCATTCTATTTGATATTCTTTATATTTGTCTGGTATTGCTCTAAGATTATATTCTTCTGGAAACTCAACAAGACCCATATTTATAGGAATATTAAACTCCATTAGTTCTTCCCACCATATATCTAGTACAGTGAAATTAATTGCTGATGCTGTAAGTGATATACTTATATTTTGAAATTCTTTTTTATATTTTAAGATGTTAGATTTTATTTCTTTCCATTTACTTCCCTTTCTTTGAAAGTCATTAGCATTTCCAGTACCATCAATTGATAGACGAATCTCAAGTTTCTTCAATTGGCGCAAAGTATCAAACCATTTCTTTGATGTGTTTGTTGCATTAGTTGTTATAGCAACATGCATATCTAAGTCTTTAATGTGGTCAATCCATTTTCTGATTTCTAAGTCAATCGAAGGTTCGCCTCCTAATATTGAAAGAGTTTCACACTCAGTCAAATCAATGTCATATGCATCATTCATATCTTCTATTTTAAATATTGACTGTATATTTCCACGTTGTATTTCTTCTTCTTCACGCATAGACGAAGATTCAGGATGACACATTCTACATGATAGATTACATTTATTACCTGGTCTAAAATCAAAACGTATAACTTTGTTATTACCGTGTTCATTGATTTCATATTTCTGATACTTTTGTCTTCGTGATAGACGATTGGTATTATTTTCTTGGTCAATACATATTTTACAACCAGAATTCATATCATCTTCGTACATCATCTTTTTAAAATCTTTTAACCAATCAGATTTTATATAGTCTGGATATATTCCCTTAAATGAACCAGGATTTATTCCTATAGTTCCTCCTATGTATTCACAACATGGCTTACATCCGACAGTACTCTCATAAGTCAGACCTATCCATGGTGCTTTGCAATATGGCTTATCACGCATCGAATAGGTCCTTATACTGAGGTACGATATCTAATATATTTTGGTCTCTTATTTCGTCAAGTTTCTTTGTTATATTAACAAACTCTTGTAACCATTCCTCAGCATAATCTTCACTCAACATAAATCTAACAGTTGAATCTAATACTGTACAGAAGTGTCTCTTAGTTTTTTCTGGATGGTCACTCGCCTTTACCCAGTCTTTATATTCTTCATATAACGCAACTACTTCTTGCTTGTTCTTTTCTGGTAATACTTTAATGTTATAGTATTTTGGTGAATGACACATGTGCTGTGTTATTGTTGGTCGTGGACTGTGATGAGGATTATACTTATCTAATCCAGATTCTTCTAACTTCCATTTCATAAACTCTGGCATATGATATACATTCATTGGAGTAACTGTGAAGGCAAACCACGCTTTTAAGTTTATTCGTGTATTGTCATTCAATGTTTTCATATGTTTATATACTGCTGGAAACTTTGCTGGTGTTCTTTGATAATCAAACACATCATTACATCCATCAATACTCACGCCTATACGAATCTGTTTAAACTGTTCCCACAGATGTACTAATCTATTAGGTACCATTGTTAAGTTTGTATTGTATTCTAATTGTATTTCGTGTGCGTTGCCACTCTCAACTAGTTTCTCTAAACTTGCTTGATGTTCAGCAATGATTAATGGCTCGCCGCCAACAATGTATAATTTCTTAGCCTTAGTACAATACTTGTCAAACTGTTCCCAGTAATGGTCAGCATTCTTAAACCAATCATATTGGTCAGTAGCCCATTTACCCTTGTTATTTTGTACTAATTCAATTCTGTCATGTGTATCTTTGTAGTGAGTTCTTCCTGTCATCTTTACAAAATCATCATACCACTTGTGTGAATCTGTAGGACCACACATACGACATTTTAGATTACAGAAATTACCATAACGAATATCAAAGAAGTCAATGTTCTGTTCTTCAACATCAAGCGTACCATCTTCTTCTGTAACTTCGTGGATTCGTTCTTCAGAAAGTCCCCAATCTTCAGTTTCATATTCTCGTCTTGACCTAATACCGTTAACTTCTTCTTGTCTGCAACGTTCACATTCTGGATGCCAATCACCTGCCATCATAGTCTTGCGAACATCTTTCAATAAGGTAGCATTTCTGGCTACATTAAAATCATCTCGTCCTGCGTTGTAAGGTGTCCCATCTTCTTTCTTCATTATGCCTCGTTGAGGCGAATACGAATTCGTGTTACAACATATTCTCAAATCACCATTATTTCTAAGATTGATTGAGTTCCATGGCATTGGACAAAGTGTGTTACCTTTTGATTTTGGTACGTTATCGAAATCTTTACTCATAATATATCCTTAATTAAATCCCCATTCTTTTTCTTTACACCACCAGCATTCGCCACAATGTTTTAGTCCTGGGTCTGTTGTTCCTATCACATCATAGTAATCACAAGTTGGGTCCCATTCGCAACTTCTTGTTACTGGTAACAAACTGTCTATTATATTTTCATCTCTATACATCTTTGCGATGCCTTTCTTATTCGTATTAGCCCATGGCATATAGAACTTATCATCATTGTACCACATAACATTATCGCCAGTATCACTTCTACTCATATCTGGAGAGACTGTGTGTTGAGATACTGTACCATCTGAATTTGTTTTAGATACTATCGCAACTAAAGTTGTTGCTACATCACGTGGTGGATTCATCGTTGTTCCGTCATACACTATATTTATTTGTTGCTTGTCTACATCTGTTAGTGGCGCATCTATCATTGAACTATCTGTTGCTGACTCGTCATAATGTATATGATGAACCACATTATTGTTTCCTGTTAGTTGTATACACTTCTCTACTACTCTTGGTGCAATGATTGAGTTTCTTCTAAACTTTTTATTGCTTCCAGTTGTATAGATATGAATAGTGTTCGGACAGTGTTTCATAAGATAGTATAATAACATAGCACTATCGGCTCCTCCACTTACCATTATTCCTACAGGTCCATCTTCGTGGACTATAAGTTCAACACCCGAACAATCTATATTCACTTTACTAACTCTCCTGCTAATGGAAATATTTCTGTGATTACTTTAGCACAAGCGTGTGCAACTTCCATATGTTCTTTTTGTGTTCCGTTTGCGCCACGCAATTCAATATAGTGTACCCAACTACGAATTGTGCCATTCATATATAATCGTGTTTTAGTACATCCCTCAGGCAAAACAACTCTTGCTTGTTCTTTTGCAATGCCATTTTTAATCGCCCAATCATATGTCTCTTTTGCTTTGTCTATCACTTCTTGTTGCTTATCTTCCCAAGCATGTATAAGTTCTACGTTCTCAGTATCAATACTGTTTTGTCTATTTTCCATATCTTGTAATCTACATTCACGTGTGACAAATTGCTCACCCATCTCATCTGGATTAGCATATCTCTGACTGAACTCTTGGAATGCAAAACTTCTATGTCTTACCATTTGATGTGCGATGTCACGTGTTGTTTCAATCTCTAAACACACACTAACCATTTCAAGTGGACTCCAATGGGCATGTTTAATCAAGTACTTAATCAATCTTTCACTTGTTTCTTTATTGATTTGATTTTGTGGATTACTTACTTTGGCACAATAAGCAACCAAGTCTTGTACGTTATCTAATTCTGAATCTACTGGTGCTGTACTGTGTGATATCAGTTTAACTTTCATCTTCAAAACTCCTATCTAATTCTGATTGATTGACATGAAATCCATCATCTTCTAGTTCTCTTAATAGTCTGTCATCAAATTCACCATCCCAGTCATCGCCGTCTTCTGGTGTCCAATCTAGTAACGGTGCCATCTCTGGAAATACATCTCTAAAGTTTGTATCTCGTATTCCATCCATCTTGTTAATGTACTCAATGAACTCTGGCATACGTTCTCTACTCCAATCTCCACTCTCTGAGAATGATAACATACCTTGTAGTCTTTTAATACCATAATTTGCTTGTCGCCATTGTTCGTAAGTTGCTTCAGAGCCTCGTGTACATAACTCCCAGTTTGCTTCTAACCATTCGATAAACTTATCGAACTTAGCATGTGTCATCTCTTTGAACCAGTTCGGTAGAACTTTGACATTCAAATGTGGTGGGTGATAAACAAAGTGATAGTTAATCATACCTGCACCAAACGGCCACATGTTAATCTTCTTAAACTTCTGTTCTAGTTTCCACTTAACAAAATCTGGTAAGTAATAAATGTTCAAGGCTTGTACAGCACACGCAACGGTAACTTCTACGTTGGGTCCTGTGTTGTCTAACAAGTGAAACATCTTCACTGTGTGGTCCCACTCTGATGGGAAACGAATGTAGTCATTCATTGCACCGATACTATCTACACTATAATGAAATCTTACTCGTTTAAACTTATCCCACAAATCGAATAAACGTTGTGGCATTTCTACACCATTTGAATTGTATCTTAATTCAATACCCTTGGCATATCCTGCCTTGACTACTGCTTCAAGCAACGTATAATGTTCTTCGATAATTGTTGCTTCACCGCCAGCAAAGTATAACTGTTTCATATGAGGTATTTGTTCATACAACTGTTCCCAGAAAGCAGTATTCTTTTTGTGCCAGTTATAACTAGCACCATCAATCTGTCCTTTGTTGCCCCATTGCATAGTTTCTTTTAATGATTCGTTTTCAATACTTGGATGAAGTTTAATCCAATCAGGAACCCACAACGAACTATCGTGCGGAGAACACATAATACATTTTAGATTACATTTACTCCCTAGTCTTAAATCTAAGTAACGAATCTTTGGTGGTATCTCACCTTCTACTGATGTTTCTTCGATTATCTCTTTTAAATCTACTCGTCTTGCCCAATATTCTGTTTCCCAGAAACGCTTGGACATATGACCTGCATCTTCTTCAGCATAACACTTCAGACAAGACGCTGGTTTTTCTCCATTCAGCATTTGTGTTCTGACATTTTTCATGTAGTCATTATTCCAACTACTCATCAAGTCAGTTACATTTAGATTGGCTGGTTTGCCGTCTGCTTGTTTAAGAACACCCACTTCACCACCATGCTCTTTATCATTAGTTGCGCCAACACTTGATGCGTTTGCTGTGCAACACACTCGCATGTGACCATTTGGACGTGTACTTAAATGTATCCAAGGCAATAAACAAAAGGTATCTGTTGGTGCTTTCGTTCTCTTTCGCCATTCTTCAACGTTTTTATCTGTCATCTTTGCCTTCTATTAATTTTATATACTGTATTTATCTACGTAGTTTTCTCGTATTGTGCCTTAAAGGCGTCAAATTCTTCGCCACATTTCTGGGCACATACCATTGGTTTTCCTAGATGAGTGTTTGGTTTGTCCCACGATTCAACCAATCTACCAGTAAAATATTCATTATTAAGTACTGATTTTACTCCGTGTGTTTTCGCATCAAACACATCTTTACCGCCAGATTGTTGTAATAATTCCCAGACTTGGTTCTCACCTGGCTTTTGCCAAAACTTATACATACTTCCTGCAACCCAACAACACGGCAAGATTAATCCTTCTGCACTGAGATACATACTCTTTTCTTCGGCTACTTTACATTTGATTTTTACATTATCAAAGTATTTTTCTAATGAACCGTGCTTCTCTTCTAATTTTATAATATCTTTAATAGCCTTGTTTTGGAATTTCACTTCTTTTGGTTTCTGTAGGAGTTGTTGTTCTTCACCTTTTCGATTCATTGCTTGGTGTTCTTCTTTACCTGTCTTCCGCATTGTAGAGTAAAATCTACCAGTTTTCTTTGGTATGAATTTAAAAAAGCCTGTTTCTTTTGCAATTGCTTCTGCTTCTTCTACTTGATGCTCATTATGTGCAAAGATGAGAAAATCCCAATGGGCTCTGCCACCTGCTTCAATGAATGCCGTTGCATTTCTCCATGCTATATCCCAATTAACACCTTGACGATATAAATGATTTGTATCTGCTAGTCCATCAAAAGAGAAAGTAACGTGTCCTTTGTTGCCCAACGTCTTTGCTAATTCTATCCACCAATCTTCTTTCTTTGCACCAGCATTTGTATTCATGTTTAACCACATGTTTGGGTTTTGTTCTCTCAAGTATTTGAATACTTCTAATGTATCATTTGCGATAATTGGGTCACCAAAATTGCCACACATATAAAGTCTATCAAGTTGCTTAACGAATTCTGGTGTTAGAATTTTCTGAACATCACCCACTGTTAATTCATGTAAGCCATTCTTGTCGCCTAGATTAGGATTATCACGTCCGCCCTTAATATTTCTGTCACACATTGGACAAGATGCTTGGCACTTCTCTGTGATTTCTAAGTGAACTGCTCTGATATCTTCGTAGTTATATAGATTCATTATTTTATACCTATAACCATATAACGATTATATTCCTCTAGTGCTAGTGTGCCCTCGTATAATGTTTCAGATACATTTAATCTCTTAGAGAATTCTTCTAAACTAGTTACTGTGTCCTCTGCATGTTCGTGGTCTTCGTCATCAAAATCATTGTTCTGCATTATAACTAACATGCCTTTTGGAATACCAGCCCACCATTTATCAAAGTCTACGATATGTTCGCAACTTGTATTGATTACGCAGGTTGCATCCATTTTAGCAGGCATTGATTGCTTTGTTATTTTGAATTCAGTCATCTCTGTGTATTGATAGTGATTAACATCAAACGACTCATTTTTATATTTCAATGAATGAATATCTTGTACTACTGCCTTAAACTTTAATCCATCAATCGTCTGTTCTTTGTTCAGTGTGTCAGCAGGATTATCCGTTGAAGCATCTGAATCGAAACTTAGTATGTTTTCTACTTTGTTTCTTTCAAATAGTATCGCCGGTAATACTCCATACCATCCAGCACAGACGTAAACCATACCACCCAAATCAATATCTAGGTCATTGATTGTATCACTTACCCATAATTTACTTCTGAGTTGCCCTCTACTAAATGAATCTGTTAATGCTTTGCCTTCAAATCTCTTTACCATCTTTCCCATGTTTATTGGAAGAGTGAACTTTTCTTCAGTCAATCTATGTGCTAACTTTGGTATATTATTCTTATACAAGGTCACGCTTTTTAATGTGCCAATCCACTCATTCTTCGGGTCGATTGCCTGTAATACTTTAAACAATAAAAACATATCTGGTTCTGCTGCCGAAGATATCATATTCTTTATTGCATTCAATACCGATTCGCTGGTATCTCGTAAATTTATAATCAACTTAAACAATAGTTCAGTTTGTAACTGAACAAAATCGTCACTGTCAACTACATTCTGTAAGGCATTCAACGCAATATGGTCACCTTCTATACAATGAATAACTCTAAACAACACTGGCATGTTTATCTTAGAAGAACCACATAGATTACGCAACGCATGTAGCGCCTCTTCGTCCTCACATATTGCATGTATAACTTTGAATAGGACAAATATATTGTCTTCGGGCTTACGTTCATATATTAGATTCTTTAACGCACTAACTGTCTCTCTGTGTTCTTTACCTAAAAGATATGCTGACAAAACAAAGATATCACTTAGCACCTCAGTGTTGGTCACACGCTCAAGGCTATTCATTACGGGATGTTTATTGCCGTACAGTATTGTTAATCTATCTACTATCTCGTGTGGTTGCATTATTTTAATCCTATTTTGAGATAATATTGCTTATCATCTATTGTCATAGTTCCTGAATATTGTTCAAATGTCATTGGAAATGATTCATTAAATGATTGAGAACTACTGAACGGGCGTAGTATCTCACCTTCTCCGCCTTCTCCCATGATAACTATCTTTCGTGTGTCTGGTATCATAGCATACCAATCATCTTGGTTTCTTAGTAAACTTACATTGGTATTAATTACCATTCCTGGTACTTCTTTAAACTTCTTTGACGTTGAGCCATTCGGTAATACAATTTCTAATTCATTCTCTATGTAATCAATACTAAACAAATCTTGGCACGATGCTTTAAATTTCCAATCTTGTAGCACTTCAGTCTTCATCATTTCATCTGCTAGGAACTTACAAGTTCCATTGATATCGAAGTTTCTAATATTCTCTATTCTTAGTTTTGTATCTAGTAACATAGAACTCAATACTCCCATGCCACCACCCAATACATACGCAGTTCCTAAATATTTCTCTCCATAAACTCTAGTAATGTTTTCTATTAACCATGAATATGTTATTGCATGATGTTTGTTAATAAAAGAACTCATGTCTACGTTTGGATAACTGTAGATTAAATCTTTAAGTTTGTCTACAATTTTATCATTTTCGTCAGTTTTTGGCAGTGTGCAGTGTGCGAGAAATTCCATTGCTTGACGATAGTTACCTAATTGTTGTGCTACATTAGTTTCAGAGTATTTGACTGCCATTGCTTCGTAATCATATTCTGCTCCAATCAACTGACGAAATCTTTTTCTTTCTACAGTCTTCATCTGTATCTCTTGGATATACTCAGGTGTTTCGTCAACTGGCTCTTTAGTAAATGAGTCGTATAGTTCCTCATTAGAAACTATATTTCTATCACCTCTTCTTGCTCTTCTCTTATCTCTTATTGTCGATTTACTCATTAGTATCTTCCTCAAACTTTTGATGCAACCAATCATAGTCATTAATTTTACTTAATGCGTCTTCGTCACCAGCATGTTTTGTTCCGTAATCTCTTCCTGAATTTGCACCTTTAATTGCGTATTCGCCAAACTTCGCATCATTATTTATTGTACACCACGTTTCTAAACGTTCATCACTCTCATCTTTCTTAGACTTTTGAATAACACTTGATGANNAGTTTAGTACATTCTCTGAATGCTGACTTCCATGTGTCGTATGGATTAGTATTGAATGCTGTATAGTTTGCTGTACCTGGCATTGCCTTAAACTTATCAGAGATTGATGTTGTAAAGTCAACTTTCCATTCTTTCGCATCACGGACCAACTG
>ENA-UZWR01023425-UZWR01023425.1-metagenome-genome-assembly--contig:-Day-1-25m-contig-23425_pt1 | contig 10458 bp, 8 predicted proteins | sample MGYA00260337_ERZ794897 | MGnify/ENA metagenome assembly ERZ794897 | reverse complement strand
AATGGCTACTGCAGGTGACACATCTTGGGATTCAAGGGTCTGGTACAATGAGCTTGTCACAACGCCTGTCACCTCCCTTTCTTTGATGGTGACTGGTCGTTCCACCGATCTCACAAACAGCGAATCTCTCAAGCCAAAAACCAAATAGGATGTTTTGGATGATTCGTAGACAAAATAATCAGCCCGCCCCAAGGAGTCCTTCGTTGAAAAGACCCAGTAAACATCGCCTGCTCGCCAACGGCGGGGATCAAAGTGCTCTTTGCTCTTTTCAAGCAGCGTTGAAATACTGGGGTAGTCTAATCCCAGCCTGTCCAAGACAGAGCCAAAAGCCTGTCCGGATTTCACGACGAATCGTTTGGGTTGGTGGTTAGCTAAAGAAATCCCATACATGACTCCTGGGTCCACTGCTTCGCTGTCAGAGCGGCTGCCCATGACATCGTCGCCAACAAGCGGTGACAGCAAAGACCACAACAGCCAGATAACAAGCAAGGCAAGACCACAAACGATGGCGAGTGCCTTGGGCTTGACTTTTCTACGAGGAGACTGAGGGCTTTCCATGCATGCGAATTTAATGGCTATTCACAACCCAACCACATCCTGATTCACTCACTTATTGACAGATGGCTTGGATGGCAGGGTTCCCCATGCATCTTTCTCTGTCTGAGTCCACATGTGTGGGAAGAAAATACGAAGCTGCATGCGAGGTGGCAGGTACTTCTGCCAATTGGTTCCGCCTGTTGCACGCACATCAGCAGGTTTTTTTGCCAAATACCTCACGGCACTTTTGTAATGGGATAGTGGCCACAGCACATTAACATGACGATCAAAAGCCCTTGCTTGCTCACGCAGGCCCTCGGTCATTTTCCCTGCTTCAGTTAAATCTGCCATGCGGTGGCTGACGGTGCGGCCTGCCCATTGACTGGCTTGCGCTTGAAAGCCTGCCGCGTACTTCTCCTCAAATTGAATCAAGGTCAAGGTTTTCTCTCCTGTTGCTGCAATGGTTGCGCCGGACTGCCAATACAATTTCTTGAACAAGGTGGTCACATCCTTTTCTTCTGCCATCTCCTGACGGTGATCGATGTGCACCAACTGATTCAAGGGCGCACAGGCCATTTCAATCATTCGGTACTGTGCCGATTGAAACCCGCTTGCTGGCAACAACGCCATGCGGAATTTCAAGAACTGCTTTCGGTCCATGCCATCAACCATGATGCTGAAACTGTTGTCCAGGGCCTTAAAATAGGTATTGCAACGGCGAAGGCGTTCTTCCATCAAGGTAGCGTCCATGCCCTCAGACTCAATGATATCCTTCAGCTCATGCAAGCACAGCTTGAAGTACAATTCCGTGATCTGGTGGTACATGATGAAAATCGGCTCATCATGGTGTTTGGTGCGGGGGCTTTGCAAGCTCAACAAGGTATCCAAGTGGATGTAATCCCAATACTTGAGGTAGTCGGTTTCGACCAAGCCATCGAGGTAATCCAACAAGGCCTGACCTGAAACAGCGTACTTGGCCTCCAAGGCATCGATGCGGGTTTTCAATTCTGATTCCATGGGGTGAAATTAGGTGATTAGGCCTTAGGTACCCCATAAATGAAGGTGCTGCCATGCCCCAATTCGGCGGCAACGGTGATGGATTGATCATGGGCTTCAACAATGTGCTTGGCAATGGCCAGACCCAGCCCCGTTCCAGACACCTGCTTTCCATGCACCCTTGCACGATCTGCACGGTAAAAGCGCTCAAATATCCGTGTGATGTCATCCTGTGCGATACCTATTCCATTGTCCTTGACCACCACATCCAAGCGGTTGGCTTGATCGATCAATTGGATATGCAATTCAGGCTTGTTTTCTGAAGCGTACTTGATGGCATTGCTGATCAGGTTTAACAAGACCTGTTCCATGCGCTGCTTGTCTGCCATAACCCTGTCATCAAGGGTGTCAGGCAAGGTCAAATGAACCTGAATGCCTGCGTGTTCTAATCGGTCTTCCATTTGCTCCATGGCATCAAGCACTTGTTGCTTGAGTCCATAGGGCGACTGCTCCAAGGTCAGCTTGCCTGATTCCAAGTGAGCCAATACATCCATGTCACGCAGCAAGCGGATCATCCGATCCACATTGCGGCTAGCCTTTTTGAAAAAGCGTTCCCGCTGTGCGGCATCTTCTACCCCATCCATGAGGGTCAGCAAGTACCCCTGAATATTAAACACCGGGTTTTTCATCTCATGGGACAGGTTGGCGATAAACTCCCGTCGAATAGTGTCCTGTGCGCGGAGGCTTGTCATTTCCACAGCAGCCCGCCTGACCCACATGGTTACTTCCATGTCTACCCGACCCAACTCCTTGGCATCTTGAAGCATGTCATCCCGGTATTTTTCCGGATTGTTCAATGCCTTGTAAATCCGGGTGAGCTTCACGTGCATGAATTGCTTGATCATGGATTCTGCAATCACTGCTGTCACTACACCTGACCCTACAGCAAACAGCATCAAGTTGACTGCTTGAGGGGTTTGACCTTGCAGCCAGAACACCAGATACATGGACAAGCCGTTTGTCAGACCTACAATCAGACCAATAACGCTAGCTATTCGGCGAGGGTTTTTGAACATCATGGCGTCAACTTGTAACCCACGCCCTTGATGGTGGTGATGAATGCTTGCCCAATTTTTCCTCTGATCCTTCGAATGTGGACGTCGATGGTCCGATCACCCACAATGACATCATCGCCCCAAACTTCCTGGAGAATGACCTCTCTGGTCAAAACACTGCCTGGCTTTGTGGCCAACAAATACAACAGCTCAAATTCTTTGCGTGGCAATGCCAAGCTCTTGCCGTCCAAGGTGACGGTGAAGGTGTCTGGATCGACGCGAAGACCTGCCACCTCAATGGCTGAATACGCCTGCTTTGATTTATGGGCAGTTCTTCTCAACAGGGCTTTGACTCGACTGATGAGAACTTTTGGCTGGATGGGCTTGGTGATGTAGTCATCTGCCCCAGCCTCAAACCCCGCCAATTGTGAGTAATCCTCGCCTCGCGCACTCAAAAAGGCAATGGCCACGGATTGGCCGTCGCGACGAGCCCTGATGGCTTTGCATGCTTCTACCCCATCCATGTGAGGCATCATGACATCCATCAATACCAGTTGTGGTTGGTGTTTGATGAATTGCTTCAGACCGTCTGAACCATCCTCCGCCTCCACAACTCCGTAGCCTTCTTGCGCCAGATGGTAGTGGATCAGTTCCCTGATATCCGCATCATCATCCACCAATAAAATCAGAGCCTGCTTGTCCATCAATTCACGATTCGTTGCAGTAAAAGTACGGCCATCAATGTCGGAACATGGCCACACATGCTTGCTGACCTTTTAAGCGGAGGTACATGGCATACCTTGCAGCCATGAAAGCACAATCACGACTGTTCCTAGCCCTTTTAATCATTACATCCTTCCAATCATTTGCTACGGATACCGTGAGAGTTATGACTTACAACCTGATGTACTACCGGAGTTCAACGAGTTTTTGTGATTACAACGTCAACCCACCAACGGTGAAAGATTCTGCCATGAAAGCCATTGTGGCTTATGCGCAACCCGACATCATCCTTTGCCAGGAAATGAGCGGCCAGGACACCTTGGGTCATTCTGCCTTACTGAACAATGCCCTCAATGTCAACGGCGTGACGCGCTGGACAAAAATCCCTTGGCAAAGCAACGGCAGCGGCATCGTGGGTGGCATTTTCTATGACAAGGAAAAATTCCAATACATGTCACATGGCATCATCAAAAAAGGCAATGACGGCCTGAACTTGACCCGAGGCATCGACTGGGTACACCTTTACTACCGCGACTCTCTGCATGGCTATGGCAAAGACACCGTCTACCTGCGGGTTTTCAACGCGCACCTGAAAGCGGGCAGTCAAACCAGTGATGAAAACCTTCGAAACAAAGCAGCCCAGGCGTTGATCACTTACATGTACCAAAACCCCAGTGGTGCACACAGGATTTTTGGTGGCGATTTCAACGTCAAAACCAGCCAGGAGCCTTGCTATCAAACCCTTGTCAACCCCGCAAACACATCCCTGCGATTCAATGACCCCATCAACAAGCCAGGCAATTGGAACAACGTCTACGCGCATCGCTATGTTCACACCCAAAGCACCCGAGACATTCAGACCAATGGTGGTTGTTTTTCCGGTGGTGGGCTCGATGACCGATTGGACCAAATCTTGGTCTCAGATGCATTGACTTCCGGACAAGCAGCGTTCACGGTGTTGCCTAGCACCTACCGAGTGATTGGCAATGATGGGCAACATTTTGATGACGCCATCAACGCCAATGGCAACAGCTCCGTGCCTGCCAATGTGCTGAATGCCCTTTACAACCTGTCAGACCACCTACCTGTGGTCGTTGACATTGCCGTGGAAAGCCCCAACGTGTCATTGGTTGACCTGAAGCAATGGCATTGCCAAATTCTTGGCTCCTTGACACAAGGGTTTCGGATTCAATGGAACAAAGACATGAGCGGAACCACATACCAGCTCAGCAATGGCCTTGGTCAAGTTCTCGAACAAGGACAACTCAGCGGCAAGCAGTTGGATCTTCCAAGCCAACAAGGCTTAAGCTATCTCATCATGGCGCATCCCATTCATGGTCGCCATGTCATCAAATTGCTCTAACTCTAACCAAACATTTGTACATTCACAGCATACAAACCACCACTACATGAAACATTTTACTAGCGCATTATTCCTTGTTGCATCTTTTGGCCTATTTGGTCAAAACTGCACCCAACCATTCATCTCTGAATACCTTGAAGGCTCAAGCAACAACAAGGCCCTTGAAATCGTGAACCCAAGCAGTTCGCCATTGAACATGAGCATCTATTCGATCTCTTCATTCAACAACGGCAACACATCGCCAACCAACACTTTTCAGTTCCCTAACATCACCTTGCCTGCTAATGGCGTCTATGTGATCGCTAACGGAAATGCTGATCCCAGTATTTTAAGTGTGTCTGACACCACCTCAGGCGTCACCTGGTTCAATGGCGATGACGCCATTGTTCTGTTTAAAAACACGGACACCTTAGACATCATCGGCGTCGTTGGCACCGATCCTGGCACCAGCTGGGTGGTCGGTAGCGGCGCAACCAAGGAATTCACCTTGGTACGAAAGACCACTGTGCAAACAGGCCAGACCAACTGGGCAATAGGTGCAGGCGAATGGGATGTTAGCCCACAAAACACCTTCACTTACCTCGGCAGCCATAGTAGCGCTTGCGGCGGTAGCGGTGGCGGCGGTGGCGGCGGTGGCCCCACTTACTACCCAGCGCGCAGCATCAGTCAGATTCGCGGCATCAATGGCTCAGGCGTTGCAGACAGCTTGGGTTCGAAAGCAGCAATTTCCGGTGTGGTTTTCACGCCTGACTTCTTTGGATCTACTGGCTATCAGATTCACATTGATGATGGCACTGGTGGTATCATGATCTATTCAACGAATGATGTTGACAGCTACTCTTCCACCCAGGGTGATTCAATCCATGTTTTTGGTGAAGTTGCTCAATACAATGGCCTGCTTGAATTCGTTCCCGATAGCATTTACCTCATTGCACAGGGTGCCACCCAGCCAACTGCCACCACCGTAACTGCATTGAATGAAAACACAGAATCGCAGCTGATCACATTGCAGTGCGTCACTTTGGTTGACCCCAATCAGTGGACACAAAGTGGATCAGGATTCAATGTGGAGCTCACCGACGGCACCAACAACTACTGGATGCGCATCGATGACGTTTGTGATTGGTACGCCTACGCTGCCCCTACCGGCTACCAAAACGTCACGGGTGTCGGCGGTCAATACGATCCTTCTTCTCCTTATGACAGTGGTTACCAAATATTTCCAAGAGATCTTGCAGACATTGTGGCTTGCACCATTGGTCTTGAAGAGCCAACCGATAGGGTTCTTGAAGCATACCCTAACCCTGCATCTAGCATTTTAACCATCCAATTGCCTCAAGGCAGCTTGACCACCATTCAGTTGATCAATGCATTGGGTCAAGTGGTTGCGCGCACTGAAAGCCTCAAGGATCAAGTTACCATGAACGTTGAGGGCTTGAACAGTGGCCTCTACATTGTAAGGTTGACAACAGGCGACGACCAACGAAGCATGCGTGTTGTGATTCAGCATTGATAGAGTTCCTTATTAACATTGAAAAACCGGCCTTAACAGGCCGGTTTTTTTGTGCTCAAAAGCCTTCTTCAATTTCAAGGCATAAAAAAACCGGCACGCATAACGTGCCGGTAATTTTTTGAGCGAAAGACGAGATTCGAACTCGCGACCCCGACCTTGGCAAGGTCGTGCTCTACCAGCTGAGCTACTTTCGCAGTGGGCGACAAAGATATGTAAAATTTCTTAGGTCCATCAAGGAACTCAGGGGAAACTTTAGGCCCAAATCTGCTTTCAAGAAACCCCCATCAATCTGCGGACTCGCCATAGAGCTCCTTCCATCGTTGAATCATTAACAACGCCTCCATGGGGGTCAATTCATTGGGGTTGCAGCCGCTCAACTCCTGCTTCCAAGCCTTAGTCTGCTCATCCTCCCACTGAATCAACGACAGTTGGTAACCAGGGGAGGTTTCAGCTGCAACAGATTGGTCTTGGCCTCGCTGAGACTCAAGTGACTTCAGCACATCTGCAGCGCGCAAGACAACTGGCTTTGGCAAGCCCGCCATCTGAGCCACATGGATACCAAAGCTGTGATTGGAGCCGCCTTCCATCAGCTGACGCAAAAAGATGATGCGATCACCCTCCTCTTTGATGGCGACATGCCAATTGGCAATGTGGGGCAGGTGGTCAGCTAGTTCATTGAGCTCATGGTAGTGGGTGGCAAAGAGGGTCAATGGCTTGAAGGGGTGGTTGTGCAGGTATTCAGCAATGGCCTGCGCAATGCTCACGCCATCATAGGTTGCTGTCCCTCTGCCTATTTCATCAAGCAAGACCAAGCTCCGCTCTGACAAGCCGTGCAATATGCTTGCTGTCTCCGACATTTCAACCATGAAGGTAGATTCTCCGCCGCTGATGTTGTCACTGGCGCCAACGCGAACAAACAAACGGTCCATCAATGGCAAGGTGGCGGATTTTGCGGGGAGGTAACTACCCATTTGCGCCATGATGCTGTGAATGGCTGTTTGCCTAAGCAAGGCGGACTTACCACTCATGTTTGGCCCTGTAAGGATCCATTCTCTTTGCCCATCAGCATCAAGGATCACTGTATTGGGGACATAGGACTCGCCCTCAGGCAGGCAGGCTTCAATCACTGGATGTCGACCATCAATCACCTCCCAATGGCGGTCAGCATGCATGACTGGCTTCACCCAGCGATGGCGAGCTGCTTGGTCTGCAAGCCCGACCAATACATCCATGGCAGCGATTTGCCTGGCTGCCTTCAAAATTGCGGGAGCATGACCTTGCGATCGCTGAATCAAGCCTTGGTAAAGCTCTTGCTCCAAGCTGGCAATCTGTCCATCGGCAGCTAAAATGTCTGTTTCAAGCACCTTGAGTTCTTCTGTGATGTAGCGTTCTGCATTGACAAGGGTCTGCTTCCTGACCCAGGATTCAGGCACTTTGTCTTTGTGGCTGTTTCTTACTTCCAAGTAGTAGCCAAAGACATTGTTGAACGCCACCTTCAAACTACTGATACCCGTGGCCTCAATTTCTCTTGCCACGATGTCATTGAGGATGCCTCTTGCGTTGGTCTTCAAGCTGCGATGATGATCCAGCTCTTCATGGGCGCCTGACGCGATAACACCGCCTTTTGACAGCAGCAATGGGGCTTCCTGGTCAATGAGGGCATTCACCTCCTTGCACCATGATGGCAAGCAATCCAAGGCTTCCAAGTAGGGCAGCCAGGCATCTTCACCATTGAGCAATCCAGCAACTGTTTCAGCCGCTTTGAGCGAGTGGACAAGCCGTAACAATTCTCTAGGCCCAATCCTTCCCGTTGAAAGCCTTGTGGCCATCCGCTCCAAGTCATGCACTTGACGTAAGCCATCCTTGAGCTCGTCTCGATCCATGGTCAGTGCCGCGCCAATTGCTGCTTGCCGGATTGCAATGGCATCAATGTCCACCAAAGGCAGAGTCAGCCAATGGCGCATCATCCTAGCTCCCATAGCCGTCACGGAATCATCCAACACCTCAACCAAGGGCGTTCCTTCTGGGGTGCTGGGGTGCAGGAGTTCCAGGTTGCGAACCGTGAATCGATCCATCCATAAATGGCTGTCAACCCGTAAGACATGGGCCGAGGTTACGTGACTTAAGTCATCGTAGCAGCTTTGCTTGAGATAGGTAATCAAGGCACCTGAAGCAATCACTGCCAATGGCTTGCCGTCCATCCCAAAACCCTTGAGGGATGACACCTTCAACAAGCTGCTGAGCTGCTTCTGTGCGTGCGCGTGTGCAAAGGCCCACTCATCCAGGGTGGATGGGCTCGCCCTGCCTACAAAATCTCTTGCGCGGGGATCCCTTCGATTGATGACGCATTCGCTGGGCGTGAAGCTCTGCATCCATCGATCGATGTCTGCCAGGCTGCCCTCTGCCACATGGAACTCCCCAGTGGAAACATCCATCAAGGCCAGGCCTGCCTGCTTGCCGTCCAAATGAATGCAGGCGAGGTAGTTGTTTGACCGTGCTGAAAGCAAACCTTCATGGTGGGCAATGCCCGGGGTGATCACTTCTGTCACGCCTCGTTTCACAATGCCTTTGACGCCCTTGGGGTCTTCCAATTGTTCACAAATTGCCACTTTGTGTCCGCCCCTAACAAGCTTGGGGAGGTAGGTGTCTAAAGCGTGGTAAGGGAAGCCAGCCAACTCAAGGTCAGCTGCCGCTCCATTGCTTCGTTTGGTCAAAACAATATCCAGGGTTTTCGATGCCTTCACGGCATCTTGACCAAAAGTTTCATAAAAGTCACCCACCCGGAAAAGCAAGAGCGCCTCAGGGTGCTCAGCTTTCATCGCATTGAATTGTACCATCAAAGGGGTGACTTTCTTTGTCTTTGCCACGGCATCAGGTTTTTGGAGACTTACCTTTGCGAATATAACCATGCGCAAACGCTTAAATGCCGAACTGCAACGGCTACAACCTGCAGATTATTCACAAGCTGAAAGGCCAACTATTTGGGTCATTCTAGAGAACCTGCGCTCAGCCCACAATGTGGGAAGCCTATTCCGAACCTGTGATGCCTTTGGAATGAGTGGCATCTCCCTTTGTGGCTACTGCGCTCGACCGCCCCACAAGCAAGTTGATAAGGTTGCCCTTGGGGCTCAACTTTCCCTGCCATGGGATGGTCACGAGAATGCCCTGTCTGCGATTCAAGCAGCAAAAGACAAGGGCCTGTTGGTCCTTGCGGTGGAACAAGCCGATGAGGCCATTCAACTCCAAGACCTTCCATGCCCCCAAGGTGGCATCGCATTGGTTTTCGGGAATGAAGTGGACGGCGTTTCTGAATTGGCCATGGCCGCCTGTGACGGCGCTGTGGAGATTCCGCAGTTTGGCAGCAAACACAGCCTCAATGTCAGTGTCTGTGGTGGCGCCGTGTTGTGGGAAGTGGCGAGACGCTACCGGAAACTGTAAGCAGCCCTAGGTAAACAGGCATAAAAAAACCCGAGGTTTCCCTCGGGTTCAATGTCAATGCGGTTGAGGCTTATTTCACAAAGCGGAACTCAACGCGGCGGTTGTGTGCATTCCTTGAAGAAAGCAACTCAGACTCACCTTTTGATACCACCTGAAGGCGAGCATCAGAAATGCCGTAGACCTTGTTCAATACGCGAACAACAGACTTAGCGCGGCGCTCTCCAATGCGGATATTCACCTTTTCAGAACCACTCTTGTCAGCATGACCAACAACTTGAAGGGTCAAGCTAGGGTTGTTCTTGAGCATCTTAGCTACAGAAGACAATTGATCTTCGTCAGCAGCCGTTACGGTTACGCTGTTCAATGCAAAGTGAACCTCAGGAATGAATGCTTCAGCTACGCTGGCAGTCACAGTTCCTTCAATCTTCTTGCCTTGGAAGTTCACCAATGCACCTGCAGGGGTGTTCTTTTCCTGGTCATTGGAGTCCATGACGCCATCGCCATCACCATCGCTTTCAATTTTACGGCCAGATGCGTCAACACGAGCACCTTTTTGGGTGAACGGATTCACGTCTAACTCGTGGCGAATACCGTCACCATCAAGGTCAAGTGCACGACCTGAACCATCAACCAAAGCACCAGCGGGGGTGTTGGCTTCTTGGTCCAATGCGTCAGAAACGCCATCTTGGTCAGCGTCAGCTTGTACCGTTACCATTTTGTCTTGCAATGAAGCAACCTGCTCTTCAAGATCCTTAATCTGACCACAAGAGGCCAATGCGAGGGCGGCAGCGCCCATCAATACATATTTCATGCTTTGAATGTGTTTAAATTCT
>ENA-UZWR01004661-UZWR01004661.1-metagenome-genome-assembly--contig:-Day-1-25m-contig-4661_pt1 | contig 10488 bp, 29 predicted proteins | sample MGYA00260337_ERZ794897 | MGnify/ENA metagenome assembly ERZ794897 | reverse complement strand
AACATTAATTAAATTCCATTAAAACGGTATTTACTTATACCATTATATTTCATTTCTTAAACAACTCATTGTCGGTAAGTTCAAAATATAAGTTTTGTAATCTATGAACGTATTTAACTTCTCTTAAAAGTTCAAACATAGCATCCTCATGTTCCTGTTCCGAGTAGTAAAATCTACCCTTAGATTCAACTATACAAAAATCGTTACAGTCACTAATATAAAGCATATCACCTTTTTTTACTTCTCCTTGATAAGATGCTTTTTCAAAACCTAAATCTTTTAACCATTCTAGCGTTATAGGTATAGGCTTATACCATTCTCTGTGCTGATAGTCGGTAAAATCAATAGCATCATATTTAATTACTTGCCTTTTTGTTGGGCTTTGATATAAGCAATAATTAGTAAGCCTAACTTCATAAAAATTTAATTCCTTTTCCATATTATCAGTTTTTAAACAAAATATAACACATAAGTAAAACGCAATTAAAAAAGCGTTTACTTTTAACGTTATATGTAAGTGGTGGATGTTCACAAATTCGCTATGTTCACAAAACATGAACAAGCAATATAAATGAACGCTATACTTCACCACCACCAGATACATAACAATAAATATAAGTAATGGGACGGGCTGCAGATGAACTTGGCTACCTCCCAAGAGCGTTACTCATTAGTCAACTTTCTCGGATTGCTTGTAACATTCCCCACTACTTATATTATTTGCCGTTATGTTTTATTAGTGCTTACTTTGATAGTTTTATTGTAACCTGTTTCATTTATTTCCAAATGTTCAGTAACTGAAACCCTAAACTTATTACCGCTAACCATAGCACCAACTTCTTCCATTTTGACGTAACCGTCGAAAGAAAGTATATATTCTTTTTCTCCCGTCCTTAAATCTTCTATATGAAGGCATTTCATTTTAGGTGGTTTAATTCTAAAATTTGCACATTTATCATTAATCAAATAAAGTACATTTTGACAATCTCCATTTACATATCCATCGCCAAAGTCTGTCCAATGACCATCTGAACCTATTTGTAGTTTTTTACCTTCTTCTATTGCTTTTACAGCTTCCCAAGCCTTTAAATTTTCTTTCATCTTTATTTTAATTTAACAAATTGTAATTGCAATCTCGTACCTCGACAGTCGCTCAAGCTAATTTACAAGGGCGTTATGAGTAATTATGGTATTCTCCACCATTCATTACATACTTTCTTAATTTTTTCAATTCTTTTTTTGCCCCCCAATTTTCCTTTTTTACAGCTACTAATTGTTGAGAATATATCTCATAGCTTTTATCTATCTTGTATTCACCTCCAAAGTTTCGTATCACACAAACTATTACACTTTTACCGTATTGGTCTTGTCTAACAAACGCAGGTTCAGCTTCTAAAAAACCACCGTTTGAAAAAGACTGTAAAGACCAAATTAACACTCTATCTCCTTTTTTTAACATACTCATAACAAGGTTTAAAATTCATATTCCACTGCGTTACATACGCATTTTACACTAATCGTTATAAGTCATTGCCTGAGCGGCACTCTTTAATTCCAAAATGCTCCGCAAATTCAGGGTTTCTATCCTTCATGTACCATTGCATTATCTTGGCTTCTAGTAATTTATTTTGCTCTTCTAAATTATTTGTTTGCTCTTTTATAAGGCTTTCTATTTTTTTACCTGTGTCAAACGCAAATGCACTTATTATTTCATCTTTATTCATTTGTATTTATTTTTAACTTTAACAACTTATAACACAACCTATACTCCATGCTACGCACGAGAACATAGCCAAACCGTTATGCACCATTAGATTTTAGTGCTTTTAATTCTTTTTGCATTTTATGTAAGTAATCGTTAGAAGTTGGAGATGGATAGTCTAGCATCTGTAACCTCCATATTTCTTTTTGTATCTTTTCTTCTAGTTCTTTAATTTTCATAGTCGTTTAATTAACGGTGCATAACACCATATCGTTACTAAAGTAAGAAGATACTCGGTCTTCTCTACCGTATGGTTTAAAGTATAACTGCCCATCTTCTTTTTTGTAGACTTGATGTACACCATCGGTTTGTATATCTACAAAGTCTCCATTTTTTACTTCATTTAAGAATTTATCTCTACATTTTACATATTTCATATTATCCAATTTAAAAGAGCACATAACAATAAATAAGAATGAATAAGGCTAGGACTCGAACCCTCAGAACCGAATTTCTCCGATGTTGGTAACCAAAACCGCCTTTGTTTATTTGTTCCGTTTGCCTTACTCATCTTATTAAAACCGTTATAATTAATACTTACTCTAACTCTTTTAATTCCTTTTGTGATTTCTCTGATTTGTATTTTAGAAAAAGTTTTCTTGATTCTCTATGAACCAAACCTCTTGCTAAATCATATAGGATTTTATCTTCTTCATCTTTCCAACCAGTTTCTAAAATACAAAGTGCTTGTTCTATCGTTAAATCCATAATCTTAATTTTCGTACTACTTATAACATTAATTAAATTCCATTAAAACGGTATTTACTTATACCGTTATCAACAATTAAAAAAAGATTCAACATCTTTAGATCCTTTACCAAATGGATGGCAGGTTGCATCAGCAATTAATCTGGGTATGCTATCTATTACTTCAATCTCATCTTCATCCCACCAAGCATTATGTTCATTACCAATATTTAGGTTATTTATGTATGATATACTTGCTTTCTTACCATTATTGTTTGTTTCAGTTATAAATCCTATCCCACCTTTTGGTGTTCTAACTATATCTAATGCTTTCATAATATTAATTTTACGCAGCGCATAACACAAGTTTAAAAACAACTTCGCTACGCTATGCAGTTTTTACTCTAACCGTTGTGTGTAATGCTACCTAAATTTATGGCAGCCACAACTCCAACTATCTGTAAATTTTACAGGCACAATATCCCAATCCCATCCATCAGGCATCAATGCCACATTTGTACCATCCAATGCTCTTGGTTTACCATTTCGGTCAGTTCTAGCAATTGGATATAAGTATGATAATGGTTTCCCTTTTGCCTTCTTACCACAAAATGAGCAAGTATAAATGTTTCCGTTATCCATCTTAATCAATTTTTATAGTTAATAATCCGCACTACACACAACAATATGTATAGTGCATTCCACTTCGTTCCACGCCACCATACAAGGGCGTTGTAGTGCATTACACTTTTTCAATCCAAAGTGCATCTTCTACATTAAGAACGAAACCCTCACTATCTACATAACCGCCTAGCCCTTGTCTCCAAGTTGCAAGTATTGTCCAAAATCCAAGTTCTTTTGTTTCGTATGCTATTTGTACCATTTTCTAATTAATTAACGCACTACAACAAAGGCTATAAAACCATAGCTACATAGTGCTAGATTAAAACTGTATTTGTATAAGGCTACAGTTTATAGCCTAGTCATTATGCGTAACTATATTTTGCCTAATGGGTTAATCAAAGTGTAATAATCTTGCTCTGCTAAATCGTAGTAAAACTTTCTATTAAATGGGTTTAACATATCTTTAGTATATGCTCTAATCCAGCAACTAATATACTCTTGTTTTTCCTTTTCAATTAACTCATTATACTTAGCTAACAAATCATTTCCGATAAAGTATTGGTTTTGCTCCATATACCCTATTAATTCTTGTAGTGGTGTTTTCATAACTTTTGTATTTCAATCCAAAATATTAAACTTGCTGTATAGTGCTTTTGGGTTTAATAGTCTTCGTAAAAGTCGAATTCAACGTCTTCAAATTCTTCCCCTTCTATATATTTATTTATAAAATCCAAGGTTTCTTTATCTGTGACTTCTTTGTCATCTTCATCTAGACAACTAACCATCTTAGCTTCAACTACTTCTTGGCCCCACTGTACTTCTGTACCGAACTCATGGTCAAAACTTTCATCAGTCATTATACCCTCAACCTCAACCTCTACGTAGTACTCTTTTTCATTAAACTCTATTTCTAGTTCTACAATTTCTGTTGCTCCCATAGTTGTATTTATTAAAGTAGTTTCTCAATCTCGCTTTTAATCTCTTTGAGTTTTTTTAGATTTTCTTTCTTTCTGTATTCTTTTACGTAAGGCTTAAGAGAGTCCCAAACTTTGATTCTGTCGTCCTCTCCTCTAAATATTATATCATTATTTAGTATAGTCTCTGATGGATAGATTGATAAGTTATGTTTAATTTCATTACCTATCCACAAATCAATGTTATATCCTTCTACTTTTATAGTTGCTCTGTACTCACTGCATTCTATAAACTCGTAGTCACCTGTTATTAGCTTTTTTCTAAAGTAGACAGCTATATCTTTAATTTTTTCTTGTATGCTCATAATTTATATTTGGATTTATTAAAAACTTATTACTAGGTTTAGAGGTATATGATATCCTTTAGGGTCGATAGTTGGAATAGTCTCGAAGTCTCTCTCTTCGTGGTTTACATTCTCAACAACTAACCAATCAGTTATTTGAGGATTAGTACTTCCATAAGAATCTTTAAGTCTTGCACATGATCCGTCATTACTTAATTCTATCTCATAACCACCAGCATTAGCCATCGTATAATAACCGTCTGCTCTGAATTCTTGGTACCTTTCATACTCTTCTATAGCTAACTCAAGACACTTCTCAAACATTCCGTCTATCTCTTGAAACCTTTTAACTCTTCCTGATTCTAGTGACTTATTAAAGAATATATACTTGTTCCAATCTCCAGTTAACTCCGTTCTTGTTCCTACATCTTCTGCCCAAACGTCAAACCATATATTAAGGTCATCTTCTACTTGTATTTGAACACTTGATACGTATCCATCTTTAGATTCTGTTTTTATTATTTTCATAGTGTTTAGTTTATATAATTGATATAAATGAATTTTCTGATTTGTCTGTTATAATTAAGTGATCCAAAAGCTTTATGTCTATTAATTCTAAAGCTTCTTTTGCTTTTCTTGTAATATTAATGTCTTGGTCACTCGCTGTTAGACTTCCTGATGGGTGGTTATGCACAAATATTACCGATGATGCTAGACATTCAATTGCGTACTTCATTATAATCTTTAAGTCTACAACCGTTCCTGCTACACCTCCTTGGCTTATTTTGGCCCACCCTGTTACATTATGCTTTCTGTCGAGTAGCATTATGAAGAAGCTCTCATATATTCCTAGGTCTTCTTGATAAAACTTTCTTGCAAACTCATTTACATCTTTATCATTAGTTATTGTTACTCCTTTAAAGCTTGCGTTCTCTTTTTTTCCAATGTAATACTCGTATGCTCTATTCTCTTCCATACCTTTTTTATTTTAGATTTTACATAAAAATCCCCTCATCCAGATAGCGAAAAATGAATGAGGGGGCAACATATAACGGTCCTAAGCGTTATTAGTTTATTGTTTTAATAACTCTATTTGGCAATCTATTTCATCTAGTAATTCATACAGTATATCATTAATACGATGCATATTTTCTTCACTCACTAATTTTGACTTGTGTAATTTATCATGTGAGGATATTATTTCAGTTGATAACTGATTTAATGATATGGCTACTTTATTCATCTTAATATTTTTTTAGTTGTTCCATTACTGTATAATTCTACTACTAATCCTCTTGTACCATTACTAACTACTTGACCTAGTAAATTGTATGTACTTATTAGTACTACCTCATCATCGATGTTCCCACAATAAAATATGTCAAAGTACTCGTTAGTCCCATCAAAATCTGTTTGACCTACCATATAATAACCATTAGTAGTTATAGGGTAATCATATTTAACAGTCTTTGAAGAGTTACCTTGTCCATCTACCTCTCCTATAGAAACCCAATTTACGGCATCACTAGAATACTTTACTGTAAAGTAATCATTGTTAATTTCTGCTACTGTTGACCAATTTATAGTCTTATTGTTGCAGTCAATACCCATGTTTAATAATTCTACTGGTAGTGGTGTCATACAAGCCACATCTGTAAATGTTATATTACCTGCTACGCTTAAATAACTATTGGTGTATAACCATCCTACATATGTAAAGTTATTTAAATTACTACATTCATCACAGTGTCTTTCTATGTCTATGAAGTTATAATTACCTGTAAAAGATCCAATTATTTTAATACTAGCATCACATCCTAGTAAGGTAAACTTACCTGATATATTATGAACTGATCCGTTTATAGTCAATTCAACACCATTACTTATTATGTAATTGTCATTATTAGTGGTAATATTTATAGTAGTATTACTAGTAATGTTTATAGTACTTTGTCCTTTAGACACTAAACTCACAAAGATTAGCGTAATTAGTATTAAATTCTTCATAAGTTTAGTGTTCTTGAATTAAATTGTTTCTCTTAGTGACTCTAGCCATGAATCTTTTTTCATCAGCTCATGCAATGTATGCATATCTTTTATTAAATCATCATAGTTATCGGCACTAATTAATTGACTTTCTGGGTTATGAATATTTGCATAAGCATTTAATCCCTCAAACTGTGTAGGAAATTGGATACTTCTAATTACTTCAATACCATCTCTGCTTAAATCACATATGTATAATATAGATCTGGTGGTAATTTTAACATCTTCTCCAGTTGCAGTTCTTAACATTTCATCTACGCTCATAATACTTTTTTATTTTAGGTTAATTTTAATCGTTAAAGAATAAATCTAGTATGTGCTTTGCTGATTCGTTATCAGTTAGGCTATGTCTTAGCCACTCTTCTATAGCAAATAGCCTGTTTTCTAGTCCTCTATTGTCTTCCTTTAGTGCTTTATTCTCTTTTAGCACTGTTAATAGTTCTTTATTAGTGTCCATAATATTTAGTATTAATCTAGATACTTTATAGATATGACTACATCATGTGTTGCTGTAACCTTACCTCCAAAGTATGGAAAATAGTTAGCACCTAGATAGTAATTTTTATCTGACTTAAGTTCTAAAGTCTCTTTTTTGTTAATGTCTACAAACTTTAAGTGTTCAATAGTACGTTTTTTATTCACATAAGTATAAGTAAATAGCTCTATGCTATCGCTAGCCACATTAAATCTCCACCCTATTCTGTGACTATTCTTGTGTACAAATATACTTCCAAAGCCAAATAGTTTATTAACCTGATCTGTTCCGTAATATCTACAGCTTTCATTAAATAGCACTTCTACCCTTTGTTTGTTTTTCTTGATAAAAGGTTTAAATCTATATCCTGAATAGTGTTCTCCTTTCTTAATCTTGTACTTCTTGTCTTTTAGACCGAACAAGTGAAGATATAGAGGTAGCACTATCATCTGATTTATAATGACTGTAAAGAATGCGATGAAATAACCTATTGCTATCTCTTCTACAATTGGCTCTTCTGTTATCCAATAAATTGGTATAAGTACCATCCCAATTCCTACAGCTGTATAAACTCTTACTGCCTCACTAATTACTTTAATGCTGTAGTTAGCAAAGATCCAGAACAATATATTTGCTGCTAGACATATTAATCCTGCAATTAAAAATCCATTCATAATTCTTCTTTTTTAGTTTCTGACTCTTCTTTAGAGTCTTTTATTTTTTGTATGTAATATAGGTTCTCAGTAAATATAACAGCTATTGCTATTAGTGTTACTATAACCATTAATGCACTAGTAATAAATGATACCATAATAAAGAGTTAAAAGGGGCCGAAACCCCTTATTATTAGTTATTTAAAGAAATTATTCCATTCTTTTCCATGCCTTTATTGAGGTTTAATTTAATCTTTATGTCATGTACTAGATTTGATGCAAACCCTTCTCCAAACAATGGTACGTTACCTTTATTTTCTGCTAACTCTTCTTTAAGTCTTTTGTTAACTTCATTTTCCCAGGTTATTAATGCATCCATTAAGTGTGACTGCTCTAATTCTGTGAGCTCAGTTTCTATTTTTAAGTTCTTTCCCATTACATTGTTATTATAATTCCTACTACAATTCCTGTTAATAATCCAAATATCCAACCTGCTATAACTTTCATGTTACCAGTTTGATTAGTTACAAGTATTCTGACCCCTATAAATTCTACCTATCTCATCTCTATCTACGTCTATTTTAACGTTTTCACCTGAGCATTCATCTGTAATATAAATATATGGAAAATAATAACTTCCTCCTTTACTGGTTACAACACCACACCCACATGCTTCAGGTTCTTTCTTGCAACTTGTTAACATCGCACCTACTACTAATAAAATAAATAATCCTGTAATAAAATCCTTAACTTTCATAATAATTGTTTTAATTTGTTTATAATTTAATAAGATGTATTTGAGTCTATGTTAAACATAGCTATATAATCTATCTTACCTACTAATATATTTTCAAATGATTGGTTACCATTTAATGTAAAGCTACAATACTCAATTGTTTTGTGTAGATCATTCATAAACAACATACTTGTTGCTGTAGATAATAAGCTACCTCTATGTACTACCTCTAGTTTATCGATAACTAGTACATCATTTACGTTGTTGTAGATTACGTTTAAACTGTAAGGATGCTTGTCTTCTGATAGTACTGCTTTAACTACTAGACTGTTACCTTTTCTTAATCTGTTTATTTTTTGGATGTTCATAACTTTTTAATTTTAATTTAGCTTTTTAAGAATTCTATTGCGCTTAGCTTGTTTGTTATTTTCTGTTTAATCTTTTCTTGTGCTATTAATATTAATTTCTCAGTATCTAGCATTTCTTCTTCTAGCTCTAATATCTCTTTGGATAGCTTGTCTATTAGGTCTTTAGTGTAATCGTGCATGGTTTTTAATTTTAGGTTAAAACAACAGGGTAGGAATAAGAATTACCGTTTAATATCACCAATAAGCGTGAGTTCACCCTGTTGTTGTGTTCATTGACACTGAACAGTCATTTTTATTGAACAAGTTAATAAGTTAGAAATGTTTCTATCTCTTTAAAGTAAATCGAAGCAGCCTCTTCAGTAGATAATTCTACTGTCGAGGACTCTTCTTCATTCTTTATAAATCTTACATAGTTATTTCTTTTAACTACCTTGAATACATGGTCTAAATTAATTATCTCTTTGTTTGGTAGTTTAATGAACTTTGCCATGTTTAGTAAGATTCTGTGATTCTTTTATCTTGGTCAGGATATACAATAAAGTTACTTACTTTAGGAGTACCTAATCCATCTATTACTCTAACACTAAATTGATCCGTTATAACTGTATCTAGAGATACTAACATAATATTACTCCAAGGAGATTCAGGAGTCACGGGTAAGCTAGCTATTCTGTCGCTTCCTGTTTCTCTTTTTATCTCTTTACCGTTCTTATCTGTTATGATACAATGCCAGTACTTAGTGTTAGCAGCTCCAATAGTTGCTGCATATATGTTTACCCATAAATGACCGCCTCTTTTGTTAGCGTAATTTAATCTAGTAACTCTTTCACTTTTAGTTATAACTCCAGCATTGAAATCATCTTCAACATTTTTCTTAAGTAGTCTTAGACTTTCATAAGATACCTTAGCTCTAGCGGATCTTTCTCCTATAGATTCTACTGTAGAACCTTTTGAGAAATAATACTTTCCCCATCCAGTGTTCATCATTCCTGCACAAGATGTTAGTGCTACTACTAATACTAATAATAATTTTTTCATAATTTAATCGTTTTTAAGTTTAATAATTAGAACAAGTAGGGCAAAAATACCGACTCCTATGTAAAGACCGCTTGAGTTAGCTAGCATTAAAAGGAATACCCAAAAGCATACTATTATTGCTATACAGTATGCTATAAATGTTAAAAATACTTCCATAATTTTTTAAGTTTAGTTACCATACTTCATCGAAACATCTAATTTTTTTAGAAGGTGCGTAATCTTTGTTATTGTTTAATTCTATGTCTTTCTTTATATTAATAAATCTGTACTCTAAAGTACAATAGTTCTGTATCTTAAACTCTCGTCTATTATCTCCATCTACTATAATACCGCAGTTGCAGTCATCAGTTGGAGACTCTTCTTCAGGCTTTTCACACGCTGTGAACATTAGAAGAGTTAAGAATACTATTAATAATAATTTAATTACAGTATGATCTTTCATAGTTATTTAATAATAAGTGTAACCTAATGCTTTTCTAATCTTCTTAGTTAATGAACCTTTATCTCTAGGCATCTTACCATTGATTCTATCTTGTATCCAAGCACCAGACTTGCACATGTAGTCTGAAAACTTCTCTACATTGTTTTGTAAATTGTACATACTAGTTTCAGGGTTCTTTTCAATGTATGAATTAGTATCATCAACTATTTTTCTCCAGAGCTTATCGAATCTTTCTTCGTTAGCCTTCATTCTTTTAATGTAAGTTTCTTTTCTCATGACTATTTCTTATTTTCCTAAAGTATAAATGTTATGAATAATAGTGCTATTCCTCCATAAATCATTAACATTACTATTCCTGTGTCTACGACTTTATCACCGTTATTCATAATTTTTATATTT
>ENA-UZWR01005393-UZWR01005393.1-metagenome-genome-assembly--contig:-Day-1-25m-contig-5393_pt1 | contig 10489 bp, 11 predicted proteins | sample MGYA00260337_ERZ794897 | MGnify/ENA metagenome assembly ERZ794897 | reverse complement strand
GTAAAACTTCTTGAAAACATTCGACAATATGCATTCTTTGACATGAACATGGTCGATACAGGTCTAATCAACGTGTTTGACATGGACGTTTTGTATTCTTGGTTAGGATTGGATAAATCAACTTTTGACTTGGATGACGTTCACGCTTTGATTAAGTCCATTACCGATATCGTCAACACAATCGGTGTTACACGGCTGGTCATCGATTCAGTTACAACACTCTGTTACAAAATTAAGTCTGAACAACTCATTCGAGATTTCTTGTTTACTCTTGGAAAGAAACTTGCGACACTTGGCTGCACAACAATCCTCATTTCTGAAATTACTTCGGCAACAGAAAATGCTCACTGGTCTTCATTTGGTGTCGAAGAAGCAATCGCCGATGGAATTGTTGTGATGGGAGATGTTGAACGAATGGGCCATTTATTGAGATTCTTACAGGTTGTAAAGATGCGTGGCACATCGCATAGCCGGGCTAAACACGCCATCGAATTGACGCCTCTTGGAGTCATGTTAACGCCTATGCTGAAATGGGGCTCTCAAACTGATAGCGCCAATTGGGGGGCATAATCATGTTTGAACTCGACCAAAGAATTGCTGAACAACTGTCGACTATCTCGCTGAATAGTTCTGTGCAAGTTCGTTGTGGAAATTCAAATGCATTCATGGTTACTGCAAGCACTATGCTTCCATTGATGCAGATGTTTGAGATGGGCGGCGTATACATTACGGCAAGCCGTGGTGCTGTTGAGATCATTCAGGCCTTCGAATCAATCGGTGTTGATGTTTCGAATATCCAATTCATTGACCTTGTCTCTTCTGGTATTTTGGGAGGAACTGACGTGGAATATTCAAACATCCACTTTGTTGACAGTCCAATCATGCTAGAATCAGTTCTACTCCGCACATTGTATATCTTGCGAACGACCTCTTCTGCCCGAAATTTCGTTTTCATCGATAGCGTAAATGCGCTTGCAATCTACAACGAAGATAGGATGCTTGCTGAGTATCTTCACACCTTCATTAACACGTTTAGGCAGAGAGAAGTTCTTTCGATTATCCTTAACGTTCCCGACCAAACGCCTCCATTGGTTCTTTCGAACCTCGATTTGTATTGTACTGATCTTGTTGATCGTGGGCAAGTGGTCATCCATTGAAGGGGGATTTAGATGAAGAAGAAGATTACATTCGATAAGGAAGATGAAGAATTCTTCGGACAAGTCGGCTCTTTTGGAGTGCCTAAGTTCGATAACGAAATGCACGGGGGAGTTCCTCGTGGTTTCACAATGGTTGCATTTACCGAGACGGGTTCAGGTGCTGAATTATTCGCCAAACAATACGTATCTCCTGCTGAAGAATCTGAAAATACTCTTTACATTTCAACCAATGAAGGACAGCCAGAGATTGTTCGTGTTTTCAAAAAATACGGATGGCCACTCGACATCAACGTTCGTACAATTGGTGAAGAATACAATTCAAACGTTCTCGAACGAGAACTTCTTGCAAGCCGCTATCGTCTTGAAGGATTCCGTCTTGAAGACATCCAACGACTTGCTCAGACACGATTTGTAGATGAGAATAACCAAGACTACCTCACTGAAGTGACCAATGAAATCATGGCTTTAGGGCCATACTTCAGAGCAGCTATTGACAGTCTTGATTTCTTCTTGCAACGTGATGATCCAAATCGGGTTGTTGCAATGATTCGTATGCTTCAGGCTCACACTCAAATGTATCGAGGGCTTTTGTTAATCAGCGTTTCAGTCCATGGTCTATCTCCATCGATACGCCAAGAACTTGCAAGTATTGCCGACATGGTTCTTACCTTCGGAGTACGTACTGTCGGATCTGATTTCGAAACCTCAATGATTGTTTCAAAGTTCAGAAATGCTCCAGAGAATCTGAAAATGTTGGTTTTCCGTGTTACTCCAGAAGAGGGTATTACGCCAGAAACCGTCGAGCGTATCGCTTGAAGTTGTTTACTGGTCGAAGCGACACCTCCAAAGAGGGCGGAGCCTGCCACCAACCATGCCAAGTCGAGCAGCAACGGGTGGTTACGACCCATCTGGTATTGATTTGGATGCTTGGACTGAGTTGGAAGAACAACTTGAAGCAACCATCCCTGACTATGACCGAGTCAACCGATTAATGACATTCGGACAGGACAAGCGTTGGAGGCGAAATGTTCGCAACCATGCTTCACAAGGCATGAAAATTCTCGAAGTGGGGTGTGGTCCGGGAAGTTTTGCAGAAGATCTCGTGGGATTGGATGTTACTTGTTTGGATCCTTCGGAGGAGATGCTTAAAGTCGCTAAAAAACGAGTTGATGCTGCACGCAAAGAGCGTGGAGAATCCCCCGCAGCATATGTCCAAGCCATTGCTGAAGAGATTCCCCTAGAAGCAAATTCCTTCGACATGGTATTTTGCCTCTTTTCATTTCGTGATTTCCAAGATAAGAAGAAAGGACTTGAAGAAATATTCCGGGTTCTCAAGCCTGGTGGCCAACTGGTGATGTGTGATGCTGGGAAAGCAAATGCACTTCATGGCTTAGCTGGTAGGATTTGGATGAGTACTATGGTTCAATGGATGGCTCGTTGGGTTACAAAGACCAAAAATCACCCTTGGAAAGGACTTGCACGATCTTACACGCACTATGGAACCAACAAATATTACCGAAATATGATGGTGGAAGTGGGCTTTGAGAATGTTTCAGGCCGACTATTGTATCCCTTGTTAATGTCGAGTCGATTCCGTGGAAAAAAACCAATGTAATGCCCTTTTTCATCAACTAGCCATTCCATTAGCCTCATAAACCCCCTCTCGATGGTCGGGTCAAAGTGGTTGTAATGGGAATGCAAAAAGTCCTCCAGAGCATCAAAAAAGCCGAGCAGGCTGCTGAAAAAACTCTCTCGGATGCTCAGAGTGAATCCAGTCGAATACTCAGCGATGCTCGACGTGATGCAGCAGATATGGTCTCCAAGGCCGCAGAAGATGCCCAGATAACAATCAAGACAACGCTTGATTCTGCCCGAGAAGCGGCAATGAAGAACGTAACAAAAGTCCAGAAAGAAGGCTCAAAATCTGTAGAAGCAGTTCAGAAAGATGCTGTTAAGAATCAGGATGCAGCAGTTTCACTCATCGTGGAAAGACTCCTCAATCAATGAAGTGATACTATGTTCTCAACCGTCGACATGTCCCGTCTCACATTGGCGGCGCCTGTTGATGCTATGCATGAAATCATCCGCAAGTGCTCTGACTTGGGGTGTGTTCACATCGAAGACTACACACAATTCGAAGAAGGAATCAGTGTAGGACGTGCAATTACAAGCGAAGAAGCCGATATGGTCAGCTCCCTTCTGCTCAAGGTTCGTTCTGTCCGTGGCGCAATTCCTGTTCACAACTCCAAAGGATCTATTTCGAGTGCAAATGCTAAGAAACTTGCAGAGGCAATGTCATCCAAAGTTGACGCAGCTCTAGAAAACATCGAAGCAATCCGTGAGGCTGAATCTGAAATTTCATCACTCAACGACCACCTTCGTGTCTTTGAGCGCCTCGCACCACTCGATATCTCTCTTGACCTGCTTTCTGGATATGAGGGTGTAGAAATTTACGTCGCTGAAACTCCAAATGCATCAAAGGCACACAAAGTCTTCGCCGATATGGCGACTCGGATTGAGTATCTTTGTCCAAAGGGGTTGATTGCTGTCGCATGTGCTCCGGGCGATGCAGCAGCAGTCCAAATTGCATTGGCTGAGTTGAACGCTAAGGCAATTCAACTTCCTTCCGGAAAGGGAACTCCTTCCCAGAGAGTTGCAGAAACAAAAGAAGCAATCTCGAAAGCAGAGTCCTCTGCAGAATCAAATCAGGAAGCACTTGACTCTTGGGCGGAAAAGAATGGTTCCGATCTGGTTATCGCAGAGGAATATCTAGAAAGAGAATCTGCAATTTACACTTCTCCTACATCTCTTGCGGTTTCCAACCAGGCCTTTGCCCTTGACGCATGGGTTCCTACAGAAAAGTCACCCGAAGTTCGTAATTCACTCAAGGGACTTGTCTCTCACATTGAGATCGAAGCACACGTTGACAATCACCACGGCCACGATGACCATGATGATCATCACCATGAGCCTGAACCCCCAGTTGCTTACAAGAATGCAACCCCTGCTGAACCGTTCGAACTTGTTGTTGATCTAGTTGGCCGTCCAAAGTACGGCACTTTTGATCCTACGACCTTCATTATGATCACGCTCCCGCTCATATACGGCCTCATCCTTGGAGACTTCGGATACGGGTTCGTCATTGTCCTACTGGCACTATGGCTTCGTTCAATGCCATTCGCCAAAGAACCAATGGGTAAGAACGCAACTACTGTGCTTTTGTCAATGGGCATCTGGTGCATGATATGGGGATTCTTGTTCGCAGAAGGCTTTGGCTTCATATGGGATGGAAGTGGAGCAGTCATGAAAGGATCATCTCCATTGATTCCCTTCTATGACTGGACATACGACAACATTCACTTCCCTGCATTCGTTGCTGATACGCTTGGCATGAATCATACGCACATACCATTCCATCGTGCAACAGCTGCATCAGATGGCGGAGCATTGACTGATTATGTTCTATTGTCGGTGTATATAGGAGTCCTCCATTTACTCATTGGATTCATAATTGGATTCTTCAATGTCATGAAGGCTCATGGAATTGTCGCTGCATTCTTCGAAAAAGGAAGCTGGATGATGATTCTACTCGGGGGCTTTTTCCACATTTATGGATACATGAACAAGGATAACGAAGTCATTGCTGCTACTTTGCCTGCAATGATTATGCTTGCTGGCATAGGATTACTCATCATCGCTCTTGCTACCTTCGAAGGATTTGGCTGGGTGGGCGGTATTATCATGGGTCCAATCGAAACATTTGGTTTACTCGCAAATACGCTTTCTTATCTGCGAATCATGGCAGTTGGTGTTGCTGGTGTCAAGATCGCAGAAATCGGAAACGACATGGGCTTTGCCTCTATGACAGACGCAGTTTCAACAGGCGACTACGCCATGGTTCCACTCTTCTTCCTCCTCTGGATTGGCGTCCAAGTGTTTGCAATAGCACTCGGTCTTCTTTCACCTTCTATTCACGCAGCCCGTCTCCACTTTGTGGAATGGATGGGCAAGTTTTACGATGGCTCAGGCAGGGCTTATTCCCCGCTTGGTGGCCAACCCCTACATGTTGAGGGGAATTCATAGTCCACTGGACGTTAAGGAGGTAGAAAATATGAACAAGAATACCCTAAAGAAAAGCCTACGAATGATGATTGTGCTTGGCGCACTCGTCTTGATTGCTCAAGGCGTTTCCGCTCAAGCGGACGCTGACGCAGAAACAACCGAAAGCTGGGGCAAGGACATGGGAGCAGGTATTGCTCTCGGTCTTGCTGGTCTCGGCGCTGGGGTCTCCCAGGGAAGCATCGGCAGTGCAGCTGTCGGTATGCTCGCTGAAGACTCAAGCAAATTCGGTCCTGCACTGATCTTTACGGCTCTTCCTGAGTCAATTGTAATTCTCGGTGCATTGCCACTCTTCCTATGAAGTTGTGGCGTTACAACAGACACTCGTCTGTTGATTCGCTGGAGATAATGATATGACACTTGAAACACTTGCCAAAGATATCGCTGCATCTGCTGAGGCGCAAGCCAAGGCTATGCTCAAAGAAGCGAAAGCAGAAGCAGATGCAATTGTCGGTGAAGCAGAAACCAAGGCAACGTCCATCTCGGACGAAGCAAGTGCCCGTGCTGGGCGTGAAGCAGAACAAATCTCACGAGAAATGGTCGCCAGTGCGCGACAAGGAAACCAGAAAGAATTGCTTATTGCACGTCGTGGCGTCTTGGATGCTACTTATGATGCTGCAAAAGCGCAACTTGCCGATCCCGGAATGAAGGGAAGAGCAACTCTACTGAAATCTTTGTTGAAGCATGCAGGGGACATTTCTGGAAAGGATTTCGTTCTAAGGCCAGTTACTGTTGATTCGGCTGCATTGAAGAAAGAAGCAGGTTCTCGTACAATCGGAGATGAAATTGACGGACTTGGTGGCTTCATGATGGAAGCCGCAGATGGTTCCGTTTCATTCGACTTCCGTTTTGATACACTTCTTGACAGAACGTGGAACGACGAACGCGCTGCAATTAACGAAACACTATTTGGATGAGGGATGAATGATGCTATCGGGTAATACACCATACGTTGCTGCACGAGCCAAGGCTCGTCGCCAAGCATTAATGGACAAATCTCGGTTGCGTCAATTGATCAATCAATCACCCGAACAACTCACGAATGCTGTAGCAGAAAGTGGGTATCAAAACGAAATCAACCTCTATGCTTCCAAATATACTGGTGGCGATTTGGTTGAGGCTGCACTTACGCACAATCTTGAGAATGAATTGTCAAAAATCCTCTCTTTTTGTAACGGAAGAGTTCGAAAAATCGTTGAGATTTACACGGGTCGATATGAATACCAAAATGCCAAAGCAGTATTGAGAGCAGTTGCGAACGATATTGATGCAGAAAAGGTCGGGAAGGATATCCTACCTGACTTGAATGAAATCAATACTCCTTGGATTAAAATCCTGGAGAGTGCCGATGACTTACCATCAGCTGCTTTGCAAATGCGCCGAAAATCATTCGGTTCTGCCCTTACAAGCTTGCCAGAAAACGCAGGCCTTGCACAATATGAAGATGCTCTTGACCGACATTACTTCTCATTCGCAATGGCTTCACTTTCGCACAACAGCAATGATGCAAGATACTTGCGAAATGTCTTGTCCACTGAAATTGACCATCGAAACATCCTCAACGTTTTGGAAGCCTCTGCTTTCGGAATAGAAGGAAACGATCTTCTCGATGAACTCTTGTCTGGAGGACGCTTGTTGCCAAAGCGTGCATTATCCTCTGTTGCTAACGGTGGCAGAGATGCGATGATGGATCTTCTTCGAAGCAATTCACGCTTTGATATTGCAGGATTTGAAACCGCAATGGAGACCACAGAAAAAGAACAATCTTTGGACGCTGTGGTTACATGGCTTCACGCACGAGAACATCAACAAATGCAGAGGATGAGCTACCTCCATCCAGTATCTGCATTGCCGATTGTTCACTATGTTGCAATGAAAGTAAAGGAAGTTACGGACCTTCGAATGATTGTCCGTGGACGCCTAGCCGGTTTACCGCCCGAGTTACTCGAGGCGCACGTACTATGAGGTGAGATGATGGAAATTGCAGTAGTCGGTTCACCAGAATTCACCCTCGGATTCCAGCTTGCTGGTATCTCAACACTATTCAATCCAGAAGATGAAGAAGAACGTATCAAGGTCTTCCGCAGTCTTCTCAATTCAAAGGATGTAGGAATCGTCGTGGTTGACTCCGCGGTTCTTGCTTCCTTGCCAGATCGTTTGCGAATGCAACTATCTGGTTCTGTCTCTCCGACCGTTCTTGGTATCGGTACGGAAGAAGACAACACGCTCAGAGAAACCATTCGAAGAGCAATCGGAGTCGACCTATGGAAATGATATTCCAAAAAGGAGGAAATAAATATGAGTAATGAAGGAGTAATTTACAGAATTTCGGGGCCTGTGGTCACCGCGACAGGAATGAGCGCAGGAATGTACGACGTTGTCCGAGTTGGCACCGAAGGATTGATGGGAGAAGTTATCGAATTGCACGGTGACAAAGCAGTCATCCAAGTATACGAAGATACATCTGGTATGCGACCAGGCGAACCAGTTATCAACACTGGAGAAACCTTGTCCGTATCTCTTGGACCCGGTCTATTGACACAGATTTACGACGGAATTCAACGACCGCTTCCAACTCTGGAAGAAGTCATGGGTGTTTTCATCACCCGTGGTGTTGACGCTGATGCATTCGACCTCGAGAAGAAGTGGACCTTTGAGGCAGTTGTTGAGAAGGGCACCGCAGTTGAAGGTGGACAAGTCATTGGACACGTTCAAGAAACTGAAACCATTGTTCACAAAATTATGGTTCCTCCGACTATGAACGGCGTAATCAAGGATATCAAATCTGGAGACTTTAACGTAACAGAGACTGTTTGTGTTCTCGAAGACGGTGGAGAGATTCAGATGATGCAAAAGTGGCCTGTGCGAACACCTCGTCCATACCGCCAAAAGTATGCTCCTGACACACCTCTTGTTACAGGAATGCGTATTCTCGACTTCCTGTTCCCACTTGCTAAGGGTGGTGCAGCAGGTATTCCTGGTCCATTCGGATCTGGTAAGACCGTTACACAACAATCTCTCGCAAAGTACTCTGACGCACAAATCGTTGTTTACATCGGATGTGGAGAGCGTGGAAACGAGATGACTGAAGTACTGGACGAGTTCCCTCACTTGATTGATCCAAACACAGGAAAGCCTCTGATGAACCGTACGGTCATGATTGCAAATACTTCCAACATGCCTGTAGCTGCTCGTGAAGCATCTGTGTACACAGGAATTACCATTGCGGAATACTTCCGTGACATGGGATATGACGTTGCACTCATGGCTGACTCAACATCTCGTTGGGCTGAAGCAATGCGTGAAATTTCATCACGTCTTGAAGAAATGCCTGGTGAAGAAGGGTACCCAGCGTATCTTTCATCACGAATTGCAGAATTCTACGAACGTGCTGGACGTGTTGAAACCAACAATGGTGACGATGGATCAGTTACTGTCATCGGTGCTGTAAGTCCACCTGGTGGAGATATTTCTGAACCAGTTTCACAAGGTACACTTCGTATTGTTAAGGTATTCTGGGGATTGGACGCAGGTCTTGCACGACAACGTCACTTCCCTGCAATTAACTGGTTGAATTCATACTCTTTGTACCCTCAGAGTTTGAATCAATGGTTCCGAGATAACATCGCTCAGGATTTCCCTGAAATAAGAACCCAAATCAGTGGTCTCTTACAAGTTGAATCTGAACTGCAAGAAATTGTTCAGTTGGTTGGTTCTGACGCATTGCCAGTCGATCAGCAACTCACTCTTGAAGTCGCACGTATGATTCGAGAATACTTCTTGCAACAGAACGGATTCCACGAAGTTGATGCATTCTGTGACATCAATCTACAATACTCCATGTCGAAAGCAATTCTCAGCTTCCAAGAAGCTGCAAAGAATGCTATGGCAGCAGGTGCACAACTCAACGACGTTGTCAATATCCCTGCTCGTACTGCGCTCATGCGTGGTCGATTCGAAAAGGGCTATGTCGATACAATCGAATCCATGGTGAAAGACATGGTCGATGAAATCGCTGCCACCGTGGAGGAAAACTGAGGACGTGAAATTATGACAGGAAAGGAATATCGAACCATTACAGACGTAAAAGGGCCACTCGTGTTCTTGAACAAGACAGAGCCAGTAGCATTCGGTGAAATCGTCAGCCTACGACTTGCTGATGGAAGCATCAAGAACGGACAAGTTCTTGATACATCAGACGATTTGGTTATTGTCCAAGTTTTCGAAGGAACTGCAAAGATTGACCGAACAGCTGGTGTTACATTCATGGGGGATGTTTTCAAACTCCCTGTAAGTACTGACCTTGTTGGACGAATTCTCGATGGTGCAGGACGCCCAAAGGACGGTGGACCGGACATTGTTGCAGAAGAAAACGCCGATATCATCGGGGCTGCAATCAATCCATTCAGTCGACAAAGCCCTCACGATTTCATTCAAACTGGAATTTCAGCTATTGACTGCTGTACAACACTCGTCCGTGGACAAAAGTTGCCGATTTTCTCGGCTTCCGGTCTTCCACACAACGATATTGCACTACAGATTGCTCGACAAGCGAAACTCCCTGGTAGTGACGAACAATTTATCGTAGTATTCTGCGCAATGGGTATTACTGCTGAAGAATACAATTTCTTCCGTGCAGATCTTGAACGAACAGGTGCTCTCGAAAATGCGGTATTGTTCGTCAATCTTGCTGACGACCCTGCTGTTGAGAGAATCATTACACCACGTCTTGCTTTGACCGCTGCTGAATATCTTGCATTCGAACACGACTACCACGTACTTGTTATCTACACAGACATGACAAACTACTGTGATGCACTTCGTCAAATTGGTGCAGCACGTGAAGAAGTTCCAGGTCGACGTGGTTACCCTGGTTACATGTACACTGACCTTGCAATGCTTTACGAGCGTGCAGGTATCGTAAAGGGCAAGAAGGGATCGATTACTCAATTCCCAATTCTTACCATGCCTGGTGACGATATTACGCACCCGATTCCTGATTTGTCTGGCTATATTACTGAAGGACAGATTGTTATCTCTCGTGAATTACATCAACAAGGTATCTATCCGCCGATCAACGTTCTTCCATCTCTTTCTCGATTGATGGGATCATGTATCGGTGCAAAGACAACTCGTGAAGATCACAAGTCTGTCTCTGACCAGATGTACGCTGCATATGCTCAAGGCCGTGAACTTCGTGGTCTTGTTGCTAT
>ENA-UZWR01003896-UZWR01003896.1-metagenome-genome-assembly--contig:-Day-1-25m-contig-3896_pt1 | contig 10501 bp, 12 predicted proteins | sample MGYA00260337_ERZ794897 | MGnify/ENA metagenome assembly ERZ794897 | reverse complement strand
AGAGCTGATTCGGACAATGATGACACTATGAGTTATTTTGCTAAACTAGCAGCTGAAGCTTAAGAGTTAATTAGTTATTGAGAAGGGGACGAAAGTCCCCTTTTTTATTATCTAGGTCCTTTTTGGAGATGGTGACCACTACGAGTCGACTGTGATCCAGTTTCATAAAATGAATTATGAGTAATAACAGTACTACTGCTATCAATAGTACCAATTTCTGTTCTAGGTCCTTTAGCAAAATGACTACCAGATCCTAATAATACAGTACTTGTTTCAGCTTCTTCTTTTTCTAAATTACTTAATAAATTATCTGAATCAAGTTTTGAATTCAATGCTTTTTCTACTGCTCCTGAAACAATACCAAGTTTATTTTTTTTGTCTTTATTTAAATTTGAGAAGCGATCAAGTGAACCTTCAGGTAGATTTGCTTTAGCTATTATAGACATTAATTCAAATTCTTGCCATCCTAATTCCATAAGTTCTTTCTTTAATTTCTCTTGCACTTCTTTACTCTTACCTTCCATCAACTTTCTTATTTTAGCTTTAGCTTCATTCTTTTTACCAGCACTCCCAAATTTCATAGGTCCGCTTGGATCTGTTAATAATGATGCAAGTTCTGGATTTTCATATACACTTTCAGAAGTTTTTAATTGGTCATTGATCATATCTTCTAAAGCACCTTGTCCTTCTGCTTCTTGGTCATTAAATCGTTTTAATGCAAAGCTACCTAACTCCCATGCTATCCATGCTGCCATTCCCCAAGGACCCATAAATCTTAATAAACCTCTACCTGTTAAAGCCAAACCTCTTTTAAATCCAGCATTGGCAAACATTCTGCCTCTCATACTATTTTTAGGTGCTGACTTATAAGCTTTTGTAACTTTAGCTCCTACAGATGTAGCAACCTTTTTTACAATTTTTCTTCGTGATAAAATACCACCAACAGCGGCCGCTGTAAAAATAGTATCCATATTTTTAGAAAGATTACTTTCTTCTGGAAGTGCATCAAGGTCTGGAGGCATAACATCGCCATCGGACTCCTCATCATCATCACCGAAAACACTCAATGATAAAAATGATCCTGCAACTACAGCTGCTAAAATCCACGGCCATTTCCTTGGATTAGCAAGAGCTTTTGTTTGTTTACCAGTTAATTTAAATTTACTAAATATTTTTTTGCCATAAGCAAGAAAACCAGCAGCGATTCCTTTTGTCCAAGACCAGGTTTTTAATGCCATTGCTGCAATTGCCCCATCTTTCCACCAACTACCACCTGATTCTGTATCATCTGCAGTATTCTTTTTATTCCAACCTTTCTTAAATCGAGTAGCCTTTGAACCTTCAGCATTACCTCGACCTATCCCCTCTCTTCGGGCTTCTTCAGCGGCGGATGCAGCTTCTCTATCTACAAAAATATCATACTTAGCTTTCTTTTTATGAAAGTCTAATATATCCTGCGATAAACTATATTGTTTATCTAATAATTCTTTTCTTTTTTCGTCATCTAATCCAATTATAAGTGTTTTTCTAATTTGTTCTAGATCGTGAGTAAATGCCAGTGATAATTGACTTAAGCGTTCATAAATGAGAAGTTGTGTATGTTCTTTAGATTTACCTTCTTGTAATGTTTTATCGGTAAATGTTTTTGCTTGACCTGCAATAAATCGACGTTGAAAGTCTTGTGCATCACTAATAATAGTACCTTGATTATCTTCTTGAACCTCTCCTTGCATTGCAATAGCTTCTGCACGTTTAGCTTCTTCTGCTTCTCTTAATCTATCACGTACACTAGTAGCATTCAGCTTTCGTAACTGACCAACGACTTCTTGGAGTAACATTATATTTTGTTCTTTCTTAGCCATGTTGTTTTTTCATCCTTTCGTTTTGTTCTTTAACATGTTCCTGTAAAAGGGTTATATAAATCTCCCTTTCCCATGGAATCATGTTATCTAGCTCATCTAATCCAAAATTATGCTGATGCATTAAAGCAAAATTTAGTTTATAATAACTTATAACGCTACTATGAGAAAGGGTTATTGAAAAAAATCAGCTAACCCATTCAACGGTATTTTATTATTTTCACCGCATTTCTTACAATCAAAATTAATTTCATAGCTTAGATATGGTGCTTTTGCCATCACATCAACTACTTGATTAAATTGTTCATTACTTAAACTCTCAACAAAATCTCTTACTTCTGCATTTGGTACATCATTACAATTAAATGTTTCTTCACCACTATAAATCATACCTATACTATTTGTTATCATATTAATAATAGTTTCAGTTTCAGTTTTATCTTCTAAGTTTATATGTCTATCTTTCATGGTAGACCATTTCAATTCAAGACTTATATCATCTGTCAATTTAATTAATTTATCTACTTGATCATTAAGGTTTGCAACCGTAACATCATCTAAATTAACTTTTATTTCATTTACTTCTTCACAGCTCGAACATTTAGGTGAGAGTTGAATACCTTCACCTACTGATTTTGCACGTAAAGTCACAAACATAAATTCCACATCAAATGTTGTTAATTCATTAATATTGATAGGTGATTCTATACACTCTTCAATAATATTCATAACAGCAGTCTCAATTTGCTTTTCATCTTGAGATTCCATTGCTATTAACAATAGTTTCTCCTCTTTGACCACGTATGGTCTGTATGTAACTGTTTCCCCTGTTGAGGGTATAATCATATCATACTTTGGTGTTACTAGTTTAGGTAACATATCAATCTCACTCCATTATTATATTAAAATTATCTTCCTAAGTCGAATCCTTCTCTTACGTCTTGTATTTTCCAATTGTCATATTCCCACGTTACATTTATTTCAATCAATCCTTCTGCGCTATTTCCTAAATCAACTTGACCTACCTGTATCGGATATGCCTTTAATAATTTACAAGAATATCCAATAGTATTATCTTCATTGCCAATTAATGCTTGTATATCTACATCAACAGTATATTTGTCTTTATACATTGTTTTATAATGATTACCTGTGCTGTCTACAATCATTTCTTGCCATACATCAAAATATTTTTTCATATAATAATCACCTGTCAGTAAGAATGACATTGTGACTTCATCAGTAGCCATAGAATACGGCTTCTTTGCAAGGTTATGATTATGTGTAGCTTCTGTTGTAGATATACGTTTACCAGGAAGTGTTACAGCAGTACATAAAATCCATGTATCATGACCATCCTGTATCCAATTATTATCATTAGATGAGGGAGTTTGATTTTGCCTATGTGGATTTCCACTAAAATTTTTCATATCTTGTGTGAAATGTGGATGGGTGAAATGAACACCGTATCTATTACCACGAGCAACACTATTACGTTTATTAAGTAAAGCTTTCATATCATCTATTGAACTAGGCATTAGTATTGTCTCCTTGAATCAGCCCAAACTGTAGAAATACTTGATTTCTTAAATGATGCTGTTTGTAAAAATATTGCTATGTTCCACTCCGCTGCATTTACTTTCATAATACTTGAAGATACATGTTCTGACAAGTAATGTTTAAAGCACGGTTTAAAATATTTATAGCTCTTTGTTGCCATTAATAACTTATAAGTTATTTTAAATCTTGTAGTCTTATTAAATTTTTGATTAGATGCAACATCATTTAATTTATCTAAGAAGATTGCACGAACTTTAGGCGGTAAGTAATGTAAGTTAATACCATAAAAACCATCTTTCGCAGGACCAACAACAATCGTTAAAGGAAATGTATCATAGTAAGGCAATGTCTTCTTATGCTTTGGATTATATGTGTACATAACCATATCTCCAGGAGAGGCTCCTGATTGTTTTTTTAATCTGTCATCTCCTAACATTTTTCCAGAACCAATCTTACCAAGCTTTGAAACATTCTTTGAAAACCAAGTAGCAGCTTCTTTACTACGTGCTTGTAATCCTTTACGAAATGCTTCTGCTTCTAATGCGTCAAATAAACTAGCCACTAAATGTCTCCATTAATTGAGGTCCGAATGCTACCATAATCCAAGAAATGGCACCGATAGCTACTAAGCCAACCAGCATCCACTTCATTTTAAAATCATCTACTACCATTTTAAAGCCTATTATCTCGTTCCCAAGTATTCTTAGGGATAATTCTAGCTTGCCGTCATTTTCATCTTCTTTAATCATAGCTATATTTATACTCTTTTCTTCAGTGATTTCCATATTCTTCTACCAGTTTTTGTTTTACTGGCTTTGAAGCCTAATGTCATTGTACGTATACCCATAGCTTCTAATTCTTTCTCTGTCCATATTTGAAATTCATATCCGCGTTCTTCACAAAACTTCTGAGCATACTTCCACTTCGAAGTATTCTTCATATATGTCATTGCTTCATTAAGCTTTTTACGTTTAGGCGGTTTTGTCTGTGCTAATGGCTTAATCTCAATTAAAAGGGTACGACCTGTATCTGTTCGTATAGTGAGATCCACAAAGTATCTATGTGGCTTATTATCTGTAGCACATATATAACCTATAACAGTTTCTTCAGAATTCCACCATTTAACCCATGATGCAGTGTCTAAATATCTAAATGCATTACGTTCCCACAATGATCTATAAACTATTTTATTTGGGTCACCTTTATACTTATGTAGATTCTTTGGCTTCCATGTACCAGAATATGTCTTTTTCATACAACTATTTATACAAACCGTTATAAATAAGTATTATACAAACATAAGGAACAATTATGAGCGACTCACATTTAGATTGGGCTAATTTAAAGGGCGGCGCCTTTGAAAAAGATATGATAACAGGTCATGGTGATAGACACTGGTATGAAACTATTTCACCAATAAATTTAAAATATCCAGAGACAGTAGGCGAAGATTTTAATCCACAATTAAATTTTAATAGTCATGTAAGTAGTGAATATGCTAAGCATAGAAATACAGATGATGGAATAGATAAAGAACAAGCAGAACCATTTGTCTTTTTTGAGTTTATGGAAGTAGTACCTAAAAATAAGGCTGAGAGATTTAAAGATTGGAGAGAATCTCAATTAAAGAAATATGATGCATCTAATTCAACTACAGGTAATGCAATGAATCTTGCAAAAGCTGCTAGCAAAAGGACTTTGTATGACACTGCATTAGATCCAACAAAACGAACTGATTACAAAGCGGATCCAGTGCATGGTGGAGGATCTAGTGCATCCTTAGATGACGAAAGATCATTTTTAGAAGCTTCTAAAAAGGGTATGTTCGATCCAGTATTAAGAGAATATACAGGATCTATTGCATTATATATGCCTAATGATATTCAAATAAATGATCAGATAGTATATAACGAAGATTCTCGTAAATTATTTGGTGGATTGGCAGGTGCATTAAATGAGGATATGGACAAAAGCGCAGCTGCTGGAACTCTTGCAACATCAACTGGAGGAATGGTTGCTATTGGTTCTGGTGTTTCGAAAGCAATAGAATTTGCAACTAAAAGGGCTGGTGGTTCTTTTTTAGAGAAATTCGGAGCAGGAAAAATAGGTGCTTTAATTGGTGGCGCAGCATCAACAGTTGTAGGTTCTGAATACCAAAGAAGTACTGGTAAAGCCCAAAATTTACATGAGTATATGGCATATCAAAGTACTGGAATGAGGAATTTTACATTTACATTTACATTCTTACCTGATAGGTTTGAAGAATCTGAAGAAGTAACAAAGATTATTAAACAGTTTAGAATGGCAGCTCACGCTAAAAGAAATGATTCTGTTACACTTACTGTTCCATCTCACGTTGTTACATCATTTCATGGAGCTGGAGATATGATACAATTGCCTCCATGTGTTATTGAATCAGTTAATATTTCATATAACCCAAATAATACTTCATTCTTTAAAGATGGAAATAATCCAGTTGAAGTTGGAATGAGTGTTACTCTTAAAGAAATTGTTCCAATTTATAAAGATGATATTGAAGGAGGTTTATAATGTATTTTTCATCAATTGAAAGTGTATTAGTAGATGTAGACGGATCAGGCAATTTAGATGCAATAAAAAATTTAACATCAAGAGCTAAAGTTTCAGAAGCATTATTATCTAGTTCAGTATATTATCAAACTGTAACAGTAGCAGATGGTGAGAGGCCGGATATTCTTTCAAAGAGATTATATAATGATGAGAGATATCATTGGACATTCTTATTACTTAATCCACAAATAAAAAATATATGGGATGATTGGCCGATGTCATCATCACAGCTAATAGACTATTGTACAAATAAGTATCAATACTTAGCTGCTGATACTGATGATGATCTTAATAATAAATTTATACTTGGTGAGACAGTACAAGGCGGTGTATCAGGAGCATTAGGTACAGTTAAAGAGATTCATGTTAATTTAGGTTATATTACAATAGAAAAAACATCTGGTACATTTAGTGTAACCGGTGAAACTATTAATGGTCTTAATTCTCAAGATTCAGCTGCATGTAACTTTGTTAAATCACAAGCTTATGCACCACATCATCACAGAAATACTTCAGGAGTAAGGGTAAACCGTAGCAATGTAACTGTTCCTTACACTATGATTGATTATGAGTCAGCTATTACTGAACAAAATAGACAAGTTAAAGTAATTAAGGCAGAACATATAAACACCATTTCAGCAGCATTTATACAAGCAATGAGTTAACATGTATTTAGAATCTTATAAAGTTGAAATGTTAACCACTGACATAACAGAGTTAGTTGCGAATATAACACTATTTGAATCAATTAATGGATATCTTCAGGGCAATATACGACTACTTGATGGTATAAATGTATATGACGAAGTTATAGGAGTGCACAATAGATTACCTCCAGTTTTAATTACTATTAATTATGCAGGTAATACTGAAATATATTCATTTGTTGTTGATGGTATAAATCAGATGACTATAGATCCAGCTGAAAAAGAATATGTTATACATTTAATTACTCCTCAAGAACAAGCATTAAAATTAGTGAATATTAATCATGTATATAGTGGTGCTAGTGAAGAAATAGTTAGATCAATATTTGAAACAAGTACTGGTGAATCTTCTAAATTAATAATTAATACACTTGCAACAAGCAAAGGAAAATATGTAGTACCAAATATTTCTGCATATGATGCTATAAAAACAGTAGTAAGTCATGCAGTTGATGAAAACCATTCTGGATTTTATTTCTATCAACGACTTACTGATCAAGGTACAGTAAGATTGGGATCTCTTTATGGTATGTCTAATGATAAATATTCTACTGTAAAATTATCTAATAATATTCCTCAACAAAAAGATATTTCTGATTCAACAGCAATTCTTCCAGGTACAACTAATGATTATAAACTTGAAGAATATAGAATGTATCATACAGATAAATTAGCTGCAGGAGAATATGGCAATAAAATTCATCATATGGAATTAGATGAAACGAATATTAACAAAAATGAACCATTGGAATCTGCATCTGAAGAAATTACAATACACAAATTACCAAAAAATTTATATACAAATGTTCCACCGGCAATGCCACCAGGACCACACTTTGAAGCTTATCCTAAATCATTATTTCGTGATTCAGTTAATCCTAGTGATATGGCTGCACTTAATCAACAAAGAAGAGTATATAATGCTGCATTAAATGTTTCAAAAATAGTTCCTGTAATCGGATGCGGGGTGGGAAAATCTATAGAAGTAGAAATAGGATATACTGATGTATCATCATCAATTTCAAATGGGTTTTATATAATATCAGATATTAATCACACGTTTAATCATGAAGGTGGCGGAAAAATGGATTACTTACAACATATGAAATTAATAAGAGAGTACGCATAATGTATTATTTTGGAGAAGTTAAAAGCAATCAAGACCCAGATAAACTTAGTAGAGTTAAAGTAAGTGTATATGGAATTCATGATAATATAAAAACATATGATCTTTCATGGTCACAAGTAATCATGCCAACCAATTCCCCATCTACAAATGGTAAAGGGCATTCTGTTAATTTAAAAGAAGAAGTTTTATGGAAAGAAGGTGATGCACATCCTGAACCGTATTTAAGTAAAGAAGATGGTATGATCACAGAAGTTAGTTATAAAACTATTCCAGCAATTGGAGATATAAAAACTCAAGGAACATTGGTTTGTGGTATATTTTTAGATAATACTATGCAAGAGTTTTTAGTTACTGGAACTTTACCTACGAAAACCGCGGGCATTAAAGACAATAATGTAAGATTAACCGGTACTAATCCACATGTAGATGATCCTAAAGGCACATATGAACCTGATAGTGCATTTGCTCCAGTCTATCCAAATAATAATGTATATGAAACAGAGAGTGGTCATGTCAAAGAATATGATGATACACCTACCGCTGAACGTATTATGGAAAGGCATAAGAGTGGCACTCAATACGAGATACAACCTGATGGTACAAAGATAGAAAGAATTGTTAGAGATAATTATCAATTGGTGGTGGGTCATGATACTCTTGAGGTCTATGGTAATGTACAAATTATTGTAAGTGGTCATGCAGATATCGCTGTTGGTGGTAATCTCACGACTAAAGTTGTTGGCAATATGACTGCTGGAGTTACAGGTAATATGAATGCTTCTGTGACAGGAGATATGGTGGCAGTTGTTGGTGGAGATTCTATAAATACTATTACTGGTACAGCCGGTATAACAAGTACTGGTGATATGACATTAAAATCAGATAATATAAAATTAGATGGAAATGTTGTTGTGACTGGTACAACTACTACAAGTGAAACTCTAGTATTAGACACACATAAACATGGTGAAAACAATACACCAAGTAATCTAACAAACGGTCCCCAAAACGGATAAATAGATATATGGCACAGATCGCACGACAAGTAACGTATAAGGATTTAGATTTTTCTTTTAAGCAAAATCCTAATACAAATGACATTGGAATAAAGAAAGATAATGCAGCGGTAATACAGAGTTGTCTTAATATACTTCGTACGAATCATGGTGAAAGACCATTTGATTATAACTTTGGTGCAAATTTAAGAGCATATCTGTTTGAGAATATGACAAATATAACTGCTGCGAATATGTCTACTAATATTCAGGTTGCTTTAAAAAATTATGAACCAAGAATAGAAGTACTTAATATAAATGTTCAAACAAAACCAGCAAAAAATGAAGTATTCATAACAGTAACCGGTAGAGTTGTATCAACTAATGAAATAATTGATGTAGCTACCACAATAGAGAGATTACGATAATGGCAATAGAAAGAAGGATTACCTCAAGCGAATTAGATTTTGATCAAATAAAAACAAATCTAGTTGCATATATGAAGGCAACTGATACAACCTTTAATGATTATAACTACGATGGCTCTGCAATGTCAACCATTATTGATGTGTTAGCATATGTTACACATATCAATTCAATGAATGCAAACTTTGCTTTGAATGAAACATTCCTTGATACATCTCAGTTAAGAACTTCGGTTGTATCCCATGCTAAATTGTTAGGATATACTCCTAAATCTATTTCACCATCAACCGCATTTGTAAATGTAAGAATGAATTATGACACAACCGCAACACCTTTGTGGAATCACGATGGAGCGAATATAGCTCTTCCTCTAACGATGGCGCGAGGCACAGCATTTCAAACTATTATTAATGGCGTAACATATCCGATGTTTGCTTCTGTTACAAATACTATTAATTGGGATTCAACCGATGGTTGGTTATTTTCAAATGTTCAAATTGAACAGGGGTCACTATCAACAGTATCATATACATACCAAAATAATACATTTGAGCAATATGTATTACCTCAAGCCAATGTAAATAGTAAGTCAATTAAAGTTACAGTAACAGATTCTAATTCAACCGATGCTTCAAAGGTTTATACTCTTAATACTAATGTTGTTGGAATAGATGGTACGAGTGAAGTATTTTTCTTAGAAGAAACTCGTGACGGGTTTTATGAAATTAAATTTGGTGATAATATTCTTGGTAAGAGACCAGGTAATGGAAATACAATTCTTATTGAATATTCTTATATTGCATCAGGAACAGATGTAAATGGTGCTACAGTATTTGAAATGACTAGTTCGTTAAATGGTAATACAGATGAAACAATCACATTAGTTACAAAGGCAGTTGGTGGAGCTCCAAGAGAAACTAAAGAGGCAATTAAATTTAATGCACCTCTTGCACACATATCACAGAATAGAGCTGTTACACCAGATGACTACAAAGCAATCATACAAAATGAATTCGGTGATGTAGAAGCTGTATCAGTATGGGGTGGAGAATCTCATGATGTTCCTGATTACGGTAAAGTATACATTAGTGTTAAACCAAAATCTTCTGATGCATTAACTGCATCACAAAAAGAAACACTTAAGACAAATATTCTTAAACCTAAAAACGTTGTAAGTATCACACCAGTACTCATTGATCCTGAGTATACATACATTGATTTAGAAGTTTTCTTTAA
>ENA-UZWR01000799-UZWR01000799.1-metagenome-genome-assembly--contig:-Day-1-25m-contig-799_pt1 | contig 10550 bp, 10 predicted proteins | sample MGYA00260337_ERZ794897 | MGnify/ENA metagenome assembly ERZ794897 | reverse complement strand
GGTTGAAGCAACAATCGCTTTGAGGTAATTGTCTTCATGAGGGTATTCGATGTGTTCACCACTACCTTCTCTAAATTCTCCAGTTAGGAATACTTCCTTCAATTCTTGAATCTCTTCTCCTGCAAGTGGCAAAGTTCCTCTGCACATCTTGAAGCCATTGTGGGTAGGCATTGGTAGGTGAGATGCAGTAACCATCACACCTCCATCTACGGGTAAAGTCCAGCATGCATGATAGAGACATCCTGTTGAAACGATCCCTAAATCTAGGACAATTACTCCGGAGTCAGATAAGCCTCGAATTAGATTAGAAGCATAACCCGGACTGGATTCTCGGATATCTCTTCCAACAGCAAATGATGAACAATCTAGGTAAGTTGCTATTGCTCTTCCTAAACGATATGCGAACTCATCTGACAACTCGTCACCCGATAGTCCGCGAATATCGTAGGCCTTGAAACAGTGTGTTGGCCACTCGCCCATATTGTAGGCCTGTGAGTCCTCTCGTATGTATTTCATCGCCTTGTAAGAAATGAAATTGTTAATGCGATAGTTAGAAAAATTCCCCATTCAAGCAAGATGTCATTCCACCAAGCTGCTATTGTTAAGGCAGAGATTATTGGAACACTAATTTTGAGCAGTACAGGCCACGTCATTAGACCTTCAGGAGGCTCCTCTAGATATGGGGAGCCTGGCATTTTAATCACTCACTAGAATCGATTGCCTGAACAACGATTTCGACCTTTGCGCCAGCAGGTAGAGCTCCTGCTTCAAATGCAGCCCGTGCAGGCTTGATTGCCATATTTTCAACCCATGCACCGTACACTTCATTCATTGCAGCGAAATCATTGATGTCATCTAAGAGAACTTGCGCAAAGCAAATCGCTTCTTTAGTGACTCCAGCCGCCTCAAGTAGAGCATCGATTTTTGCAAGTGCGCCGGCTGTCTGACTTTTGATGTCATCTCCGGCCTCAACATCTATCTGTCCAGATAGCCAAATCATACTACCTGCCTTCACTCCAGGGGTATATGGTCCATACAATTTACTTCCAGCCACGCTAATCGCTTTCTTCTGCATAATAGGGCGCACTACATGGTGGCACATCAAAATAGCCCGTCATTCTCGAGTTATCATGGCGACTGGGTGGGTTATCGATCATCCAGCGCACGCTCGGCTATTTGCGCCGCTAATGCGTGAGTTATCTTCGACCGATGACATCATCATAGCATGCGATAGAATCGAAGTAAGGGCAATGCTCGAGAATTGCGATGGACATATGCCTCGTAGACGAATTGTATGGGTGCCACGCCCAGTTGGAAAGGGGCGTTGGCGTAAGGCATGGAAACGCAGAAAGATATCTGGTAAAGCTCTGAAGGGAGTAGACAAAGTGGTAAGCGTAGGTGCACCGATTGAATTGAGGGCAGCACCACGTAAAGCAAAACGTATCTACATCACTGATACCGAAGTAAACCACCTTGCTCATAGATTAGCAAGACCAACAGACATCATAATCCCAACCCATTTCATCGATTCTCTATCTGGTCCACTGATGAATAAGAAAGCAAATTTTCACAGAATCGATGGCTTGCATGGACACATTCACCTAAGGCCACAATTGCGTTCGAAAGAGGTAAGAGAACCACCCAAAGTATTGGTTAGAAGATTGATTGGAGATGGGATTCATGATAGCGATGAGATATTATCTATTCCTGAAAACTGGTTTGAAGGATTGACAATTCACTATGCTGATGAAAATGAAGTAGAAGGTAATCCGTGGGATTTAGATCGCACAATTGCCGGTATGGATGGGGTCATTACACAATCGGTAACTATGGCTAGTGAAGCAGTATTGCTAGGTTTACCAACCCTACTAGTGACCAAAGCAGTACGAGGTTTTATCGACAGGCTAATCGGGGATGGTTATCCATTATTCGTAGTCCGCGAACATGATGAATCCATTCTTGCTGCATGGCTCGCTGGTATGCATTTAACAGATGCCATCGAGGTTCCTGATTGGCCAGATACTAAGTCAGAAATGCTTGATTTTATCAAGCATTGACATATGGTCTCCAGCTAAACTCTCTACTTCAGAAATCCGATGCCAAGATGCACTTACAGCGTCATCCCCTGCAATGGGTTCTTCAAATGCAGCTACAAGATAAGCAATTGAAACAATATGGCCTCGAGGGTCCCTTTTAGGATCCCCCTTTACACAAAGTAATCTGACCACCTTGCCATCAATCCCGCACTCTTCTTTGAGTTCACGGATGACAGCAACCTCAGGGTCTTCACCAGACTCGACAAAACCTCCTGGAAAAGCAAGCATTCCTTTCCAAGGCTCATTCTTTCGTCGAATAAGAAGGACTTCATCGCCCCGGATAGCGATGGCATCTACTGCTAAAGAGGGTTGAGGCCATTGGCCACAATCATCACAAGCAGCCAAATCACTCACCAAACCTACGCTTGCGTGCTTGATATGTCTGTATCGCTTTGAGCAATTCCTTTTTAGAAAATGATGGCCAAAATACATCTGTAAAATATAATTCACTATATGCCATTTGCCAAAGTAAAAAGTTTGAGATTCGCTCTTCCCCTGAGGTCCGAATGACGAGATCTGGGTCTGGCATTTCAGCAGTGTAAAGTCTGCGACTAACTTCTTCTTCATCGATTGATTCGAGTGGTAATTTTCCAGAGCAATGGTCCTCTGCAATACTTTTTATCGCTGCTAACATCTCTTCACGACTGCCATAAGCAAGACAAATCGTGAACGTATAGTCATCGTATTCTGAGGTTTTATTTTCCGCATAATCGATTGCCTCATTTACTGAATCTGGCAATAATTCACGCCTACCAATTATCTGAACCTTAACACGGTTTTCGTGAATCCGAGGGTCATCGGCAATATCTCTTAATCCCTCAATATAGAGTTTGAATAGTCCATCTAGTTCATCGATTTGGCGACTTAGATTTTCAGTTGATAACGCATAGACTGTAAAATATTTAATTTCCAATTCCATTACCCAATCAAGCACTTGTTCGAGTTTCATTTTGCCCATCTTATGGCCAATATCAGTTTCCAAAGCTTTGGACCAAGCGAATCTTCGATTGCCATCCATAATAATTGCAAGGTGGTTGACTTTTACTGGATGTTTGATTACGTTTCGCAATAATTTTGCCTCAACAGCATTACCAAGAACATCTCCGAGGCGGTTGCTAATACCCATATTTGTCGCCCCCTCTATCCTCCCGATTATCTTCAACCGTTTGAGTTAATCCCCCTCGCCCCCTCGGCTCTTTCATGGAGGAGCGACCTTGGTGGCCAAAGGGCATCTTGCAAAGTCACGATGCCTCCACAATATCCACTACTTGGGGTACAAAGAATCTCCATAATCCAGATGTCACTATTGAATGGTGGAACTCTTTGGATAATACCTGGGGCGACTGGCCTGAAATTACAAATTATGAATTGATTGAAGAAGACCGGAGTGGAATGTGGTTTGATATTGGTCAATTCAGGGCTCTCGTAATTCCTATCCCGACTGGCAAACATGTATCGCGATTAGTACGAAATCCCCAACTGAAAGCAAGACTGAACTCACAGTTACAATTGCCGATTGCAGGCTGTGATAAAGATGGAGACCACGTTCTCATCTATCCCAAAGAAAGTCCAAAAAAGGTGACGGCCAAATCCCTTGCAGAGTTACATAAATCTCTGATTGATGGAAATTGGACTACCCCAAATGATGAACATGGGTGGAATGCAAGACTGAAAAAAGTAGAGGACACGCTCAAAACCAGTACCCTTTGGAGAGCGCCCCATAGTTACCTGACCATCGGAATACCTAGAATTGAATTGAATGGAATGCGGCCAATTCCAATTCCTCTTAGTGAAGCGTTAATTTGGCCAGAACACACAAATCTTCCAATGATAAGGCAAGCCATAAAGCACAATGTGTTACTAAAATGGCGAGAATATATCCCTTCCAAACATTGGGATGAAAGTGTTCTCCGTGTGGCGACCGGGGGGGTTGCGCATATGAAATACGACTTGAATCTATTAGCCAAAGCCGAATCTGTTGCGTTTGGATATGACGTTCCCGAAGTTGATGAATATCTTGCAGGTGTAGACCGTTTTCAAACAAAATTAGGGAATATGCGTCTTATGAAAATGGGAATACCATTAGCGATATTTGGATTGATAGGCTCTTTTTGGTTAAGTCGCGCAGGAGAGTTCGCTAACCCAAATATTGGGTATATCACCTTTGGAATAATAGGGTTGATTTCAGCTTCTCTTTATTCCGTTTCCGAACCAGATTGGCGCGATCAATTGTGACGTCTACGGTTGTCATGGAACTTGAGTCCACATGTCTTAGCGAGTTCCATTATTTGGATTAATAATTCCTCACGGGCTTCTCTCTCAGCAGTACCACTAGCGATATCCCAGTATATGTTACAACCAATATCGACTGCATCAGGGCCTAGTGATGAGATTCGTGCATATGATGCATCTTCTTTCATCGTCTTCTCATGCTTCACTACAAGGTCAACAACTCCACTGCAGAATTCTAACACATCAGACGGTTCTGAATTTATATCTAGTTTGAAAATTGGTTGCCAACGACGGAATCTTCGCTTGCCCCAATTTTCAACAGGGGTATTTGTCAAGTTAGCATTAGGCATCGTAATTACAGTATCAAGACTGGTTCGAATCAATGTTGTGCGAAGACCGATTTGTATGACTTCACCTTCAACAGATCCAATAATTATCCAATCTCCAACCTGGAACGGACGGTCAAGTAGAACAGTTGTAGCACCAAATATATTGGAAATAGTATCTTGTGCTGCTAGTGCGAGAGCAAGTCCTGTAATTCCTAAGCCGGCAACCATCGTAGTTAGGTCAAACCCGAGCGCATCTGCGATGAAAACCAATCCGAAAATGACAATCAAGAAACGCATAATACTCTCAGCAGCAGAAACCACAGTTTTCTGAGAACCATCTAATTCTCCATCATCATCAGTCCAAATTACAAATCCATGAACCACTCCCACAAATCTGAAAGCAGTAATTACAATTGAGACTACCATTCCTAATTTGAGCAAGGATTCTACCATGCCTAAATCGGATATCAGCATCAGGCTAACCCAGCAACCAGCAGCAACTCCAAGTGATTTACCTGAACCGATTAATGCTTCACTTGCAACTTCACTAACCTTGCGTAAATTACCAAAAACACGTGGTAACAATCGACCACATAGTTCTCTAATTATGAATATCAAAGTCAGTATTATAGCGACCGTAATAATGCTTTCAGCACTTACTCCAAAAATCTCTTTATCGTGGCCTGGAATGGCATCAATAATCCTCTGCATAAGTCCCTGCAAGAGGATTAGGGGGAAGTGGTTTTCCCTCAGGTTGAGCCATCAAGCCCCCTTAGGGGGCTATTTCACGGACGCGACGCTTTGAAGAGGGGGGCGGCTCTGGCTAGAGCGATAGCCATGAGTTTCGAATCCCGTCAAAGTTCACTCGCAATTCTTCTATTGCCGTTTTTGCTATCTTTTCTTTCACCTATGGTTAGTGCTAGTGTTGAACAAAGCGAAATGGCTGCAGAAGAGGAAACTGAGATGGACCCATGGGACCAGTGGGACCAAGATGATGAAGGAAAATACATATCTTGCGAATACAATTCTGAAGGCAATGCTGTTTGTGATTATCTATTCCCTTGGGGGGGCGATGAACAGATTCAATTCAAGGAATATCATTCCTATGAAACGATGAAAGCCCGCATGCTTCGCTTAGCAGCAGATAATTCTGAATTTATGCAATTCCATGAAGGATTAAACGGTGGAACAAACGCACGTGGAGAGCAAACAACATCCAATAATTACGAAGGTTGGTATTACGGACACGGCTCACCTTGGTTGAAGATTACTGGTAATGTAGAGGGCGGAGTTACTAACACATTTAACGGCGATAGTGGAAACTATCCCGACCGACCCGATGTCATGATTGTAGGAAACCACCACGCACGTGAATGGATGAGTTATGAAACTCCGCTTCTTGTGATGGAGACAATCGCTTACTACTATGGAAAGGGCCCTATCGATAATGATGGCGATGGACTCATTGACGAAGATCCATGGGGCGATGCAGATGGCGATGGCCAAATTGATGATGATGGCGACTGTCTCTCCTTGGCCGCAGAATGGCAAGACAGTAATGGGGACGGAAAGCCCTGCAATCCAGGAGATTTCGGTGTCGATGAAGATTTCAGTGAAGTGGAATTAACCAATCTTGTAAACAATAGAGAAATCTATCTTATTCCAATGTTAAATGTTGATGGTAACAAGTATGACCGTGAAGTCTGGGTTGGCAACAATTGTGATGGCGGAGAAGCTTGGGAGAACGGTTGTGCAACATCTGGATGGAGAAAGAACCTACGTGATAACACTGTAACGGGAGTAACTCCAATTCCTGACCCTGACGAAGCAGTAGACCCTGCTTGTGACGGAGTTGACCTAAACAGGAATTACCAATTTGAATGGGGCGCACCTCTAGGAGCAACCGGCCCATTATTCCCTGGAATGTGTTATGCAGGTGAAGCCGGTCCAAACAATGATGTTTACAACGGACCAGTTGATACAACAGACCAAGATGGAGACAACCGTCTCAATGAAGACCATGTTGATGGAAAGGATGACGATGGAGACGGACTACTCGATGAAGACTGGCTGGGTGGAAACTCCGAACCGGAAACAAAGTTTATCCAAGATTTGACTGAAATGAATGATGATGATGGTGACGGTTCTTCTGATTACAAAGCCACATTGACTTACCACTCCTTCTCTGAATTGGTATTGTATCCATGGGGCCACTGCACTAATTGTCAGAGTCCCGACCATGAACAATTGATTTACCATGGTGACCAAATGGCAACTATGACCGATTACACAAATATGCAATCTTCTGATTTGTATCCAACCTCTGGAGATTTCTGTGATTGGCATTATGGGGTTCACGGCTCTTACTGTTACACTATGGAAATCGGAACTGCATTCCATCAACATCAAGATGATGTTGATCATATTGCTGTTAGAAATATTGGTGTTGCATTTTACATGGCCGAAATGGCAGATAATCCACGTGAAAGAGCCGATTTGGCATTAGCCAATGTTTGGAGAAATCAAATTCTTGAGCAACCTAGCCAACTCGTTATTCCTGCATCTGGCTCAATACCTGTCGAAATGTGCTTAGACACAGCCTTCTCTATCGATTATGATGATTCTGCGTCCCGTGTAATGTACAGGATGGTCAAACCAAGTCGTTCCCAATCCGATTATGGGCCTGGCGAATGGTTCTCTGAAGAATGGTCATCTGTAGGATTTGAATCTGCAGATGATGATTGTGAACTTCTCAATTCAAGCGGTACAGGGTACAAGATTGTAGCATACCTTCCAATAGAAGATACTGCGAATGGTAAGTTGCATTACAAGGCAATGATTTCCACTCTTAGTGGAACACAGAAGGTTGAGTATCCTCAAAATTCACAATATTATGAAATTAAGATTGACTACAGGGCTCCATTCGGTTCCTTGTTTGGTTCAGTTATGTTATTCATGACAGTGGCAGTATTTGTTTGGGGTGGATTAGGTGTTTGTCTCAGAATGATGATGGTAGACCCCGACGAGGTAAAATATCTGGATGATGTTTCTGATGCAATTCTTGATGCTGAACTTTCTGAGGAGGACTCTTCATGAGTCAATCAGACCAGTTTAGCGGTAGAATGGGTTTAATTTTCGCCTCAATTGGTGCTGCAATCGGAACTGGAAACATTTGGCGATTTCCGCGAATGGTAGGTGCTAATGAAGGAGGAACATTCCTCATTCCATGGCTCATTTTCTTGTTTGCTTGGTCTATTCCTCTAGTAATTGCAGAGTTCGCTTTAGGAAAGCGTTCACGTACTGGTACAATTGGAACATTCAGAATTTTCGCTGGTAAGCACTTTGCTTGGATGGGTCTTTGGACAGCTTGGATTTCGACAGCCATTGGTTTCTACTATGCAGTTGTAGCAGGATGGTGTTTGAAATATTTCCAACTTGGAGTTTCCAACGGCCTAGTCGGTGAAAATGTCGACACACAATTGGTATGGAATGAATTCTTACAATCACCAGGTTCAGTAATTTTCTTCCAATTTTTAGTTATTGCAATTACTCTACTAGCAATTTGGAAAGGTGCAAAAGCAATTGAAAAGGTCAATGTAATTCTGATGATTTCATTATTCGTACTACTGTTCATGTCCTTAGGGTTATCATTGTGGATGGATATGGCAGACGGCTCTCTTGATGGATTCCTGTTCATGTTCACAGTGAAATGGAGTTCTTTGAGCGAGCCCTCTATTTGGATAAATGGATTATCGCAATCAGCATGGTCTTGTTCTGCTGGAATGGGTATGGCAATTACTTACTCGGTTTACATGCGCAAAGATGAGGACACTACACTCAATGCATTCACAATGGGATTAGCTAACAATTCAATTTCAATTATCGCAGGCCTAACCGTGCTTTCTGCAATCTTCGCAGTATCTGAAAACCCTCTTGACACAGTAACCAATGGATCTTCAGCAATTACTTTCCTTGCTTTACCTGAAGTTTTCGCACAAGCACCTGGTGGTGGTATTGGAGCTTGGGTGATGATGAGTGGTTTCTTCTTAGCACTCTCATTCGCTGCGCTCACATCAATGATTTCTACAGTCGAATTATGTGTTCGAAATTTCGTTGACCACGGATATGAGCGTGAAAAGTCGGTTTTACTGACTTCAATAGCGATTCTGATTTTTGGCATTCCATCTGCAATGTTATGGATTACAATTGCACCAGATGGTACTGCCTTCCCACAATTCCTTGAAGTTCAAGACCACATTTGGGGATATGGATTGATGTTTAGCGGTCTGTTTATCGCATTTACAATCTGGAAGTATGGCTACAAAAAATGGCGTGCACATGTTGAGTCTGGAGAAGCAGCACCGGGACTATCTGGCTACCTTGGTGTTGGTGTTTCAGCATTCCGTGACGACTTCATCAACACTGGTGATAACGATATTTGGATAGGCAGATGGTGGGACCTTCTGATGTATCTTGCATTCCCATTCTTGTTCACGGTTCTAATCGTTTCGTATTTCGGAGATATGATTGCCAATACTCCAAATGTTTGGCATCCAACAAATCCACATGGAATTACAATCATCCTTCTATTCTGGGGAGTTGTCGCAGGTGGTTTTATTTTACTCAACAAGAAATTGATTCAACGCCCACTATTCAGGAATATCCCAGAAGGTGCAGATGTCGATATTTCGATGCTTCCTGGAGGCGATGATGACCTTGTTTGCGAAGTTGGAGAATATCCCGTAGGATGGGAACATCTTGCTGAAAAAACTGAAGCATGAGGTGTGATACTTGGAGCTGAGCCTTTTCCAATGGATTGGGTTAGGGCTTGGAATTGCCATTATTCTGATACCTATTGTTAGATGGTTTTGGAAACGTTTTGACATGCCTAGTAAACGTGCAATAGAATTCAAACAACGCCAAGAAAAAGAAGAACAAGAAGCAGAGATGTGGGCTGGAATTGAAGCACAAGTTGAAGCTGAAAGTAATGCAAAACGCGAAACCGAAATGAAGCAACGTGAGAAACAAGAGCGTGCTGGGAAATCCTTGGATGAAGGCGAATCAGTTGGCGTATGGAACAAACTTGGGATAGATGTACCAATTCAACCGGTTGATAGAGAAATAGCGCCCCCTATTACTCTTGAAAAAACATCTAGCGATGAAGAAACTGATGGTGAGTCACTGGCTGAATCAGGGGATGAAGCCAAACAGGCTGAAGCACCCGATGAGCCGGACTGGGAATTAATTGACAAAATGGCAAATTTGAGTGAGCCAATGGAAGGGGTTCCAGATGCCCCCGATCTTCAAGAATTAGTTATCGAAGAGCCACCTAAAACTGTCGAAATAGAGCCTCAAGTTCTCATACAAAAAGAAGAATTCGTCAATGATGAACCGGATTGGCCAGTTAAGTGGTGATACAGGCTTCTTAGACCTAAGGGCATCCGTTCATCTGAAATGGTGGATGCGCCCCCGTAGTTGTGATGGTACAGAGGCCACGCGGAACACGGGACTTTCTCCCAGGTGTCATGAACAGGCGCCTCGCCTTTGAGAATCTTCTCGAAAACAAGGCACTGTCTCATGGTTTCAAGCGTGTTCAAACTCCAATCTTTGAGACTTTAGACCTCTTTACAGCAAAGTCAGGTCCTGGCGTTGTAAAGCAACTATATGCATTTCAAGATAAGTCGGATAGAGCATTGACTCTTCGTCCTGAATTGACAGCACCAGTAATGCGAATGGTTAGTGAAGAAATGCGCAGTTCTCCAAAGCCCCTTAGATTGTCTTACTTTGGGCAATGCTTCAGATATGAAGAATCCAAGAAAGGGCGTTATCGTGAATTCTTCCAATATGGTGCAGAATTAATCGGTGCAAGCGGACCTCTAGCTGAAGCGGAGGT
>ENA-UZWR01004853-UZWR01004853.1-metagenome-genome-assembly--contig:-Day-1-25m-contig-4853_pt1 | contig 10554 bp, 7 predicted proteins | sample MGYA00260337_ERZ794897 | MGnify/ENA metagenome assembly ERZ794897 | reverse complement strand
CGTTGTGATAGATAATCTATTTCGCGGATTACGAGAAAACGTCAATTCAGAAGCGATTTTTATCGAAGGTGATGTATGTGACTATTCGGTATTGACCGCTGCAGTAGAAGAATTGGATGGAGTGGATTTGATACATCATTTAGCTGCTATTAATGGCACCAAATGGTTTCATGATGCGGCAGACAAAGTGATTTCTGTAAATATCAATGCTACGCATCGAGTAATTGAACTCGCTCTCGAATACGAGGCACGCTTGATAATTGCATCATCGCCTGAAGCCTATGGCGAACAGAGTGCAATGCCTCTCTCATCCGAAAGTGTAGCCGTCTTCCCTCCAGCACATATTCACCAAAGGCACTCATATGGTGCAAGTAAATATCTCGACGAAGTCGCTTTACAACACGCGGTCCGAAGTAAGGGATTAGATGGAAGAATCATCCGTCCTTTCAACGCTTATGGTCCACGTTTACGAGGCGACGAATACGGTCAGGTAATCGCTATGATGCTGGCAAAAGCAAAATCAGGCCATGCGATTGAAGTTCACGGAGATGGAAAGCAAACACGATCATTCACTTGGGTCCACGATGTGATAGAGGGTATGCTGAAAGTATCAGATCAAGATGGTTTAGCGGGTAAATCATTCAATCTCGGACGTGATGAGGAGATTTCGATTCTTGCACTAGCCGAACGAATTGCTTCTCTTTGCTCTGCACAAATTGTGATGAAAGGCTCGTACCATGGCGATTCAATACGTAGACTTCCAGATCTTACCGATAATGACATCATCGCATGGTGCGCTGAGACATCGCTCGATGAAGGTCTAGCTATCTTGAGCGGTGAGTTGTAACCAACTCTGTCCAAGACATAGGTGCCGGGGCGATTAGGTCTTGGCCATGCTGACAAAGGATATTCAATCCGTGCAATGGAATCTCATCAGAACGAGATTTAATGCCTACAACTTCGAGAATGAGTAATTTTGCAACTGCTCCTCTCGGAAGATCAACCACCTGAGCTAATTCACATGAAATAACCGCTTCAGATAAAGGATGAACCGGTGGTTCTAATTCTAGCGCATCCCATTCAGAACCATCGAGAGGCTGTGCTGCAATTTTGATTTGCTCAACAGCCTTTTTGTTAGCAGAGAGTATCTGTAATTCACAAACACCCTGCTCTATGATATTAGCAAAAGAATCGCGCGGATTTTTATCACGGTCAACCGACATTGATACCGCCAACAAAGGTGGACTATTGGAGATAAGAGATACACTTGTGTAAGGTGCGATATTCTCAACTCCATCTCCATTACGTGTTGAAATCATCACCAGTGGTCTAGGGCTAATCAATGCAGAAAGCCAAGTTGCTCTGGTATTACGGTCTAGTGAAGTCATGTCTATTTCTTGTAAATCCTGGGTTGGAACATCAGCATCAAACCATTTGTCTAGAACTCCACTCTCGACTTCTTTTAATGCATGTTCTGTAAATTCACGGTAGGTCTCCCATTCTCCAATCACCTTTTCAGAGTCGCCGCGTTTACGCTTACGAGCGATTGAATTATCAGCATAATCAATACATCGAGCCAAAAAATCGGCAACAGCATCATGACCCATTCTCATCTCTCCTATTTTCATATTCTTCTCTAGTCATCTTCAATTTACCGGGATTGCCAAACCACACTTCGTCGCTAGCGACAGATTTTGTCAGTACTGTTCCTGCTCCGATAATACATCCGCTGGATAACGTGATTCCAGCAACTAAAGTCGCACCACCGCCAATGACCACATTATCTTCGATTTTTACCGGCGACCATTTTCCTTGCGAAGGGGGATGGCGATCATTGGTAATGGTTACATTTGGACCGATGAAACAATCTCTGCCGATTTTACAGCCATCGGCAATATAGGTTGAACCCTGCACTCTAGTTCCTTCTCCAATTTCGACATTATTGCCGATATGGCATAGAGCACCGATATTCACTCTTGCTCCGATTTCACAATCGTTACCGAGGTGAAATGGTTTCCATATCTTGCTACCTGAAGGGAATATGAAATGGCTTGTGATTTCATTCATTTATACCCAACTCTCGCATCAACATTTGGACATGACCTTTGGCCTTGACATTATACCGTGCAAAAATCAGTTTCCCGCTCGAATCAATCACGAATGTAGAACGTGCGCATCCCATGTAGGTGCGGCCATAATTCTTCTTCTCTCTCCAGGTTCCATAGGCGTTGTGAATTGCCATATCCTCGTCCATCAATAGGGGGAAGTTTAACTCTTGATTAGCGATGAATTTTTCATGGCTTGCGCTAGAATCCTTGGAAACTCCCAATACAATATATCCTTCAGATTGCAATCTCGTCATGCTGTCTCTAAAGTCACAGGCTTGGACAGTACAGCCTGGTGTAGAGTCTTTTGGATAGAAATATAGTATCACACTTTTACCCTGCGAATTTAATTCGGCAAGGTCCTGTTTAGTCCCGTTTTGATCGACTGTTTCAAAGTGAGGAGCGGCCTCACCGGCTTGGAGTTCTGTAATTTCGGCCATGAGGGGCCTAAAAGGGGTTAGGAATTGAATGCTTCGCCTATTATTGCAACCTTGTGTGGCTGCAGTATGCCTTTAATGAACATTGCATTGGTTAAATATCATTATGCATAAAACCCCCCCTCGCGGGCGATTGATTGATAGTCTGTCGCAACAAAGCGCAGGCTATGCCGGTCCCTAGGATGTCGCGCAGATGCCGCAAGCATCTGAGTAAAATCCAGAGGGCTAAGACCAAGTATGAACTGCAGCAAATCGCCAGTGATGTCCAGAGCGAACTCGATCGCCGTAACATTTCATACGACGAGGCATTGAACGTGGGCAACATACTCCAAGACAAAGCAGATACTCTGGCAGGAGATGAAATCGTTTATGCTATTTCTGACCGCGATTCATATCGTCGTACTTTGGAACTTTATCTCAAAGACGGCATCCTTACTGCAACTGAACAATTGTTGCTTTGGGAAGAAAGACGTAGGCTTGGAATAACCGATGACGACCATGAGCGTTTGTTAATGCAATTACTCGCTCAATGGAAAAAGCAGGGGAAGTCAGTAACCATTCATAATTTCCGCCGTGGAGGTGCTGCAGTTGAGTAATTCACTGAAGTTTAGAGTATTGGTTGGAATCATGCTATTGCAATTGGCAATGCCCATGGTGCCAATAGCATCTGCTGGCGGCAGAGCCGCTGCGGACTTCAGTGTAGATTCAGTCACCTTTTCCAGCGGCTATTCTGTCACCGACAGTTCGGGAGATCACAAAGTGGGAGTCGGCAATCATACTCTGAGAATTGTAGTTTCCAATCTCGGTTCTGCATCAGGAGTGCCTACGGTAACTGTAGTTCATACTGATTCAGGTATGACTCAAACTCAAGTTGGCCCCCAATTGGTTCTCGAAGAGCTCTTTCCAACAACCTCTGCCGAACCTCTATTGGTTTCTTGGGATGGTGCTGCACTAGGCGCTGGCCAGAAGATAACAGTTACAGTTTCTGCAGCAAGCGACGCTAACTCTGCAAACGATGAAAAGATCATTTCATTCGATGTTCAAAATTTACAACTGGGTAATGCTTTAAGCGATTCAATCCCAGAACCCGATTCTTCCCATGATAATAAAATCCTATTACTTCCTCAAATGTATACTTGGAATGCAACTGCCCTAAACGAAGGGACGACAACGGTGAGCGCTAAATTATCCGTAACTTTAACAGATGCTGCTGGCTTGAAAACTCCGATATCAATCGAATCAGGTTCTATTAATTTAGCTCCTGGTAACCTTTTCAATCCAGCGGTTGCTGAGAATTTAACTCTTGATTTTGACGCCTCTAATAATGTCAATTTATTTGAGAGCAATTGGAATATGGTAGCAGAAGTTGTCTTCGAAGGCTCGGGAGGCACAGATAGAGATGTCACTAGTTCGGGACCAGTGACATTCTCAAAATATATTGCAACTCTCGTCTCACCAAGCCCAAGGGTCGCTGAAGGAGGAGATTCGATTATCGTTACCTGGATGCTCAATAACCATGGCCTCGGCGATACATTTAGCGTCTCACTTACGGACACCAATGCCGCGGATTGGTTCCAACCCGGAGTCCATGGAGTAGACATCGACATTGCAGAAAATGCTTCATCTACAATATCTGTGACCTTAGATATCCCAGATCCATGTAATGCTCCTTGTTCGCCACTAAACACCCTTACGTTACAATTGACTTCTAACAATGCAACAACGCCTTATTCGATACAAACAGACGCTTTGGTTTACATTGGAGAGTCATACAGTGTCACGGTAACTCCTCCTGCTAGCCAAGATGTGATACCAGGTCAGCCTCTTTCTCTAAGTTATGACATAACAAATACGGGGACTACGCCTGCGGCGTTCGATATCTCTACTGGCCTTACAAAGACCTCTCTTAATTGGGTCGTTGAACTATCTGCGTCCAAAACAGATGTTATCGCTCCATCAGAATCTGCGACAATAATTGTCACTATTACCCCAGCTCCACTTTCTAACCCCTTACTTTCATCTGAACGTAATACTGCAAGTGATACGGTCAATGTATGGCTACAAGCCGTACCTTCTGAAGGCGGGACTCCGGTAATGGATGCAACGGTCGTACTAACTGTGAAGCAAATTATCTCATTCGACCCTGGGGCAGTTCATACAGATCTAGTCCTTGACGGTGCATCAATACTTTCAGAGAACGCGTCCAATGGAAATGATACAATTCTCAAATTGGATGTTGGGGTCTTGCACAATCTAGGCTCTGCAGTAACAGGAGCCATCGATGTCTCGTTAACTGTTTCCAGCCATAATTTCAGTGCGCTATCTAGCGGTGGCGCTGCGGAGGATGTGCGCTGGACAACCTCATTTGACCAATCGACAATCGCTGCTATTGATATCGGTTCAAGCGTGACTCGGTATTTACTAATCGATATGCCATCGGACGAATTACCAATGGCAGGAACTCATACCTTTGCCATCACTGCATCTCCAGGTAGCGGTTCTACGACCAATTACAATACTGCGGAATTTGTCAGTGTTACTGAGAATATTACTGTGACCATTCCTCCAATTCAAGATGGGGCAATAATAGCCGATGGATTGTTGACTGCAGCGATAGGCGATAGTACAGAATTCCCACTTCTATTCGCAAATACCGGGAATGATGTTGAATCATATCGCTTCAGCATAGAAGGAGCTATTCCCAACGGTTGGAATGCTTCGATAGATACCGGTCTAGTCACAAATCCGCAGGTCGTTTCCAATCTGACTCCCTCGATGTCAGACCATCCAATAACTGGTTCACAGCACACCACTAATGTAACTCTCAACATCACAACCGACCCTCAATCACCAGCTAATACCACTCAAGATATTCAGGTAAGAGTCGAGGATTTCCTTACTGGTGATTTAATCGAGATTAAGACTCTGAATATATTCGTTGGCGAATTGATTCAAGCAGAGGTTAGTCCTACTAATCAAACCGTTCAACTATCCTCTGGTTCGATAGCACAGACCACTGTTTTCGTAAACAATACCGGCAATGTAGCAACCACTTACACATTAAGTCTAGATGAGAGCGAGGCAAGAGGTGTCAATTTCGAGATAGTTGGCAATAGCCAGATTCTAGTTGCCCCGGGGTATTCATCTCAAGTTCAGATTCAGATGGATACCGATGGCTCCGCTAGTGCAGATGACATACATCTAGCAACTCTTCGTGTCGATGCAGTCGGTATGGACACTTTATTGGCAGATATAACTGCAGATATCGATGAGTCGTATGTTTTCACAATCAGTGCACCGGTATCGGTTGAAGTCATACCTGGGGTAAATGAGACGATTAACGTTTCAATAACCAATCTCGGTAATTTAGAAGTAAAAGCCTCTATGTCGGCAAAAATTGTCGGAAATTGGAGCTCTAGTTGGGCGTGGGATGAAATTACTATACCGATTCAAGGAACAATTGACAATGCGATCACAGTAGAAGTACCTGACCTCAATACAGGTGCGTCTCTTTCAGATGGTGCAGTACACAAGTTGACCATTTATCTCTACAATAGCAACAATTCGGAATATTTGACTGAACAAGCAATCAACCTAGTAGTCGCTCCTTTATTCACAGTAAATGTCACTAATTGGGATGATGAGAAGTTCTTCCACCGAGATTGGCAACAACCATTCACTCCAACTATCGTCAATACTGGCAATCGTGACGTAATCGCAGATATCACTTGGGAGATAATAGATTCTGGCGGAATTACTCAAAGTACGGATTGGGATTTCGTACAATCAAGTCCCTTGTCATCAATAGTTCTCACTCAAGGAAAGCCAGTAATACTGCCGTTCGGAGTGATTAATACCGCTTCATTCCCAGTTCTTTCAACCAATGCGGAATTACGCGTAATTCTGACCCCGCGCGACACAGAAGTAACCGGTTCTGCAGTATTAACCTCTACTTTACAAATGAGTAGATTGTTCAACTACGAAGATTATATCTTAAGTCCAAATATCGATAATGAAGAATTGACAATAGAGATACCATGGTCTCGCATACCTACGGTTTCGCCAAGCAATGAAGCCTATGAAATCGCATTTTGTGGTGCTGAAAGATTGATAGATATCAGCAATCAAGGACTCAACGCCCAAGACTACGCATGGGGCTTCTCTTTCGAAGGAGGAGGTAATACTTCGTTGGATTTGCCAGATGCTCCTAACTGCGACAGCGGAAATATATCACTCTCGAAGATACTTCTTGATGAGAAGGTAGCTTATGCAACCAATCACATAGATTTCGGGCTAGATGTTCCAGACTTCCCTAACATCTATCCTGGCGATGGATGGAATCTCACCTTCCGCCTGTATCATCCTGATGAGCACAATGGATATTCTGTTTACACCGAAGCAACATTCCATGTCGTCCTCGATAACTACGCAGACCCAGGACTCTCAACTCTAATTTTCTCGAAAGAGGATGTGACCGAAGGCGATGAATTCCAAGTATCCACAACTCTTTCCAATTACGGTACTGCAATTGCTATTGGAGTTTCGGTGAATTTGCTATGTGATGGTCTTTCTGTTGAAGCACCTGTTTTCAATCAAACTATACTGCAACCTGGTCAGCAAGTATCCCTTTCATGGGATGTCAAGGCTAGCAACCTGAATTGGTGGACTCAAGAGCAAAATATTCAATGTCATGCTGAATTAACTTCGGCAATGATGGTCGGTAATGAAGGTGATAATGATAAGGCTAGCACTGTTGTTGACACAGTTGATTCATGGTCTCCAGGTGTAACGATTTCTTTCCTCGCAGTAATAATTACCATCGTCGCCTCACTAGTCTTTATTCGTTTAATCGGTCAAGACGAAAAGTATCGTTTAGCAGCGGTTTACTGTGGAGTAATCGCCTTTGGATTTGGCTTCCATCTTATCAATTTCACATGGTGGGGCCCACTTATCGCTATCGGTGCTGCCGGTTGGGTATGGTTCATGGCTTGGAGGTCGACTAAAGAGTTCCAAATGGTACACGAAGATTATCAACGGGCTAGACGTGGTGATTCCACTCTTTATTCGGATCACAAAGATGTGATTAGAGATACTCAGAAGCAATTAGGGATAATCCTCACATTGCCAATAATTGGCTTTGTAGCAGTCGTACTGGGCATTCCTCCAGCTATGACCCCAGATAGTAGTAATTTCATAAGCATAATTGGCTATGTCCTTCTAGTAATACTCGGAGTTTGGCTTGTAGTATGGCGTGCTAACCGCATGTATTCCAATCTCTACGGGCGCTTGACTGAATTGGAAGTCAAGACTGGTTCGCTAGAGAGAGACCTCGGTGACCCTGCCAGATTGTTAACTGAATTAGCGACTGATGGACTCGACCTTTCCGGAATTTTGGTTTCACCAACTGCAGCCGGTAACGGTGATTCGGATGGCGATATTTACAGTGACAATTTGGATAACGAGATGCTTGACACACTCGGCGACTTAACCGATGACTTACCAGTCGAAGATGACAAAGGTATGATCGACCTAAATGATGCGGTAATGCTAGGTGGCGAAATGGAGGCCAGTGACTATGTCTGATTATGGCTTCGAAGAGGAAGAAGAGTTCTCAGATGAGGCTCCTGGGTCATCCTTCGCTGAATATGATCCAACAGGCGATATGACGCCAGATGTCGGTGAGCGAGTACCTGAGCCAGTAGAAGAAGACGATGATGTTGCTGAGATGACTGCTGATGAACTTGAGAGAGCCCGGTCTGCAATTCGAGATTCTCAAGTCAGTGCTGACAAATTGATGCATGCGAGTAAGACACTCGAGGGATTGGTTTTTGGAGTAACAAGAGACGATGAAAACTCATTGACATCGACAGAGTTCGAGATTGTTGACGCACGTAGTAAGTTGCAGATACACCGACTCTTCGGAGCCCGTAAATCAATCCGTCGTGCTGAAAAGAACCTCAAAATCCTCGAAAAAGACATTATGGAATTAAGGCGTAATATCGCCATGTTAAATCGCCTTCTTCAAGAGAAAACAATCAATGAAGCAGAGATTGCAACTATCTTGCGCAGCCTGCATACTGCGACTGGCGCAGCAGAACATGGCGAAGTAGGTCAAGCCGCATTCGAGGTTGAGCATTTGATCGAGGGCTTAGTTGAGAACGATCGCTCAGCACTCAATCCATTCTTTTTCAGACACTTCTGGATGGGAATCGATACTCGCTGGCCAGCAGGAAGCGATAATGGCATTCTCATGCTTCGTATTGTCAATGATGGTGAGCGACCAATTCCCGAAATGAGACTTGAACCACCAGTCCCAAGGGGTTGGAAATCAGAACCAGCATTCATAGATGTTCCAGCCATAAGGCCTGGAGGTTTCCTTCCTGTGAGATTCAGTTTAATTCCTGATGAGCCTCTTTCTTCAGGAGTAAGACCACTTTATCGTAAATTATCTATTCAAACCGGTTATGACATGAGAGCCGGAGATATCGATTGCGTCATTAGAGTACAAAACCGTAGCATGGCTAATCTCAATGATATTATGATTATGCCATGGATGCCACCAGGATTCACAATTGCGGCTGCGCCTGTTATCAGGCGTCTTGAGCCGGATGAAATCGGGGTAATACGAATACCCCTGCAAATAGAAATGGGCGATGGAGGTGACTTCTGACCCCATAATCAGATTCCCACTTGCAGGTCACCACCCGCAGGGGATTGTAGAGATACGAAATATAAAAAATAAAAATAAGGTGAATAAAAATGAAGAGAAAAGAAAATATGAATGAAAGCGATGACCTGGCGTCTATCGGTATCGGTGCAATGATTGTATTTATTGCATTGATTTTGGTAGCTGCTGTTGCTTCTGCAGTTATCATCCAAACGGGTGAAAAATTGCAACAGAATGCACAGCAAACAGGTTCGGACACACAAGAAGAAATAGGTGGTAAAATTAGTATTATCACTGTCTGGGTCGGCGAACAAACTGACTGTGACGGTGATGCAGATGGTGCTGTTGATGCATGTATCACACTAGTGTATGAACTAGCTGCTGGCAGTGAACCAATGGACGAAAATGATGTTATTTGGTCAATTAGTTGCCTTCAGGGCGCTACAATGGACACTATCTGGGGTACTTTCGACGGAGATGTTACTGGTACTTCTGGACTTGCTGATGATGATCGCAACGGTGACGGAACACTCGACCAAACTCGAATGAATCTAGACACCGTTCATGTAGATGGATCAGACAAATGTGTCGATAATGGTGGAGCAACTGCAACTGGTTGTGCTGATTTAGGAGACTTCCACGACGATGACACTTTGCAGCCAGGTCAGGTTTACATGATAAATCTGAAGACTAGCGCTGATGGAGATGATGAAACTGCTCAGAACCAAGGTGAATGTAATCCCTTCATCAATGAACAACACGAGTTAACTATCTCTGTTGCTGGTGGCGGTACGACCACAGAAATTTTATCATATACTAGCGTGACTGAAGGGCAGTCTGTTGTTTGAGGTGATTTATCATGATGAAAAATAACCAACAAGAAGACAATATCGGCTCAATAGGTATCGGTGCAATGATTGTATTTATCGCATTGATTCTAGTTGCAGCTGTAGCATCTGCTGTTATTATCCAAACAGGTGAGAAATTACAACAGAATGCACAACAAACTGGATCGGATACACAAAGAGAAATCGGTGGTAAAATCACAATTAATGGTGTTAAGATTACTAACGTTGATGATATAAAAATTTACTTTGAACCTTCACCAGGTAGCGGAGTTTTGAACACAGTTGATATCGCATGGCAAGTTTCTTGCGATAATGCAGGATATAACTTCAAGGCTGGAGCATTCGGTGACGGAGATGCCACTAACGATGAAACTGGGTCAAATTTTGCTTTCCCAGCATCACAACCGGAAGAAACCGATGATACTGCCGATGGAGATTTCGGCGATGTTGATGGAACGGTTGGCGATGGTGATGACACTTCAAGAGAAGCTATCACA
>ENA-UZWR01005386-UZWR01005386.1-metagenome-genome-assembly--contig:-Day-1-25m-contig-5386_pt2 | contig 10560 bp, 12 predicted proteins | sample MGYA00260337_ERZ794897 | MGnify/ENA metagenome assembly ERZ794897 | reverse complement strand
GGTGCAGATGAATTTGTTATATTTTCAGAGGGCTGTGCGCCCCCAGATGACGCACTTGAAAAAAAGTTTCTAATACTGGATTTGTCAGTTTATTGACCTCAAAAAAATATTCTTGTTTGCTACCAGTTTGCTAAGCCTTGGGCTTTAAGTTAAAATGTTTTTATTAGTGTTGCTAATTTTTAAAAGGCGGGCAATCTAAATTTGGAAGTCACTCAACACGGATGTTCCTTAAAAAAGGGACGTTAAAAACAAACGCGGTAAGCATTGCTTTAACATTCCTTTTAGGTAACTGTAACAATAACAGAGGGCCTACCGGATGCTTTGCGAGTCGTATAGTCACAACGAAAATCAAGATGATGATGACGAGGATGCCTATTTAATGTCAGTTGGTTTGGCGTTTAACTTGGGGTTTGAGATGTTCAAAAATAAATTCGAATCCTTAAGTCATAATCAGGTTACAGAACTTCATAATTTATTAAATCAACTCGATACTCGGTCGTAGTGCGAGATCAACAACCAGAGTTATTTACCTAAATCCCAGCTTGAATCAATAACCTCCCCTGCATCATCCAACCCACCAGATGCTTTTAGCAGGGGGAGCTTCAAGGGATGATAAGCAGCATAGGATTACCAGGCTGCAGAGCACTCTGATTGGTTTTTAGCATAAAAACTACAGGTTTCGGTGCTAGTTAGGAGAACTCATATATACATAGTTCATCATCTTTCTAAGGTTACTTATTGGTCTTCCTAAAAAGCCATCACGAGTAAACAATCCGACTAAACCACTATGCCAGGGTATTATTATATTACTACCACCTTAATTATCGGTACACTATAATTATAAAATGAACTTCGGTCATTTAAAAATAATCGATACTAAATTTATTCTTCAACTAGTATTGACCATGACTCTCTTCGTGGGGAGTACAGTTGTGCATAACATTATGCACGTAGTCACTCAAGATGAAATATTTGAGAGCGAACATCATAAATGCAAATCTTTAAAGAATCTTGCGGCCTCTTCTATCGAGACTGGGCCGATGCCAACTATTCCACCCCTGTTATTTTCCATTGTCACCTACGCTAGCTACGTGCCCTACCCTGTGTATACTTTTTGGTCACGAGGACCCCCAAAGGCATAAATTTATCAGACGTTATTCCTACTAAATTTATAGTTGATGGAGAAGTCCTAAATGCTACATACAAATTACTCTGCAGAGACTGAAAGCTCTGCAGACGTTGATCTATTAGAAGCCTTTAACTCGGGCATTGGCCCATTTAAACGTGAACTTGAAAAGTTAACGGACCAAGAATATGTAACTCTTCTAACGTTGCTTGATGAGTACCGCTCCCCCCTTTAGTGGGCCTTCAAGTATTGTCTTGCCAAGGATGGCAACCTTTTTCCTTCCCGATTGACGCTAAAATTTAACATGCTTGTCCCCAATATATGGCTGTATTTTTGACTGCGTCGTTCGAGTCGCTGTAATTATTCACTAATAGATAATCGTCGTATTTGCTATAGAATAGTGTATAGCTAGTGTGGTTTAATGACTGATAGTCACCAATGACATAAGGATGTGTTATTCACTTATTTGAGGACATATTCATGTGTAAACTTTTTATCGGCGCAAGCCCTGACTTATGGGAAGCAACGACACGGTCTTTGAGGATCGATGGGATGGTAACAAGCGTAAGACTTGAAAGATATTTCTGGCGTGTACTCGAAGAGATTGCAGGCAGAGATTCTTTAACACTTCCTGACATGCTGTCCCGACTTTATTCTGAGTCTATAGAAGCCGGACATAATTTGGGGAACTTTACATCCTTCCTACGAGTTTGCGCGATGCGCTATCTTGGGTTACAAATGAGCGGCGACATTCCGATTCAACCAGAGATTTCAATAGCGTCACTAGATGCAGACAATATTTTGCTAAATGAAGCCCAAAGTCATGTTATCAAGGGCTGGTCCGCCCTAGCGGATGCTGAGCCAATCATTTAAGGAAATATCGCTTTTTTTCACTCTGTTAGCGGCCTTTCAAAATGCCATTCGCACAATTAAGTGTTCAATAAGTCAGTCTGCGTCTTTTGTTCTAGTTCGCCAGTCTATGTCTATAATATTGCCGTCATCATCCAGCTCTGGATAAGCAATATTGTGTTTTTGGCAAAATCTAGCAACCAATGGCTGGGTCCACTCAAGAATAGTCCTTCTAAAAACCTCGTCGGTAATCTGCCGTTTGCCATAGCGACCCAAACGTTCTCTTTGACGTCGCGCCTCCGCTAGGATAATGGCACAGGCAACACTGACATTAAAAGACTCAACCATCCCCATCATTGGTACGGTGATACACTGATCTATATAAGGATATGCAGCATCACTAATGCCATATTTTTCCGCACCGAGAAGCAGAGCGGTTGGTACGCTATAATCGATATCTCTATAGTCTTTAGTGCTTCCTGATGTATCTGCAGCAACTATCTGATAATTATCGTTTTTTAACCTTTTGAGTGGCGTATTAATGTCTCGAAATATCTTAGTTTCGACCCATTTATGAGTACCCATAGTTGTGCCTGTATGAGCCTTAAAAGTTGCCGCATCATAGACCGAATGAAGAGCCATAATACCCACAGCGTCACAAGTTCGAATAATCGCCGATAAATTCTGACCCTTATGCACCTGGTCGGTGACAACAGTAAGATCTGGTTGACGATAGTTGAGCACCTGCACTGCTTTGGCAAATCGTTCTGGTGTCATTGCGAAAACGCTCTCTTGACCTCTTCTGCAATTATCTTAATTCCTTTTTGCACAGTTTCACCGTCTTGAGCATAGGAAACGCGGATACACTCCTGCTGATGCCGCCAGCCATCTCTCATCCCCGGGAAGAAATTATGTCCTGGTACCACCAATACGCCCCGCTGTTTCAGACGTTCGTATAACTCCTGGCTCGTAATTGGTAATCCTTCGAACCATAACCATAGGAAAATAGCACCCTCAGGCTTATGTATTCTATAAGAAATGCCTTTAAGAGCTTTCTTGAACCAATCTACAGCCATTGCCGCCCGGTGTTTGTAAAAAGGATTGATCAAACCTTTACTCAAAGAAAGAATTTCTCCGGACTTAAATAGCTCTCGAGCAATAATTGGCCCAAAGTTCCCACAGGCAAGACTTACAACGGTATTGGCTTTGGCAAATGCAGTTATAAGCTCTTCGTTAGCTACCACTATCCCCGTTCTTACCCCGGGAAGCCCCAACTTAGAGAGGCTCAAGACTAAAATTGTATTGTTATTCCAATGAGGTTTCGCTTGATTAAATATTATTCCCGGAAAAGGCAAGCCGTAGGCTCCGTCTATAATTAGCGGAATGTCAGCGCCCTGAGCTATCTCATCGAGGTGTTCAACTTCATTGTCTGTCAGTACATTACCCGTCGGGTTGGTTGGCCTAGAAACGCACAGAGCGGCAGTTGACCGGTTAACCTTAAGCTTTGAAAAATCGACGCGATATTTGAATAAATTCTCATCAAGGAGTTCAATATCGGGGCGAGTAGCTGTGTAAAAAGGTTCACTAAGACCAATATCTGTATACCCAATATATTCTGGCGCGAGGGGTAAATGAATTGATCTATGGTCGCCGTCAGGCATCTGCCCTGCCAGCATGTTGTTTAGAATAAAAAAGGCCGGTTGACTGCCATTTGAGACTGCGATGTTACGATCAGAAACATTCCATCCAAACTGCTTTTTTAAAAGTCCAGAAATTTGAGTCAAAAACCCCTTATCTCCCTGAGGAGATTGATAAATTCCCATAAGGCTATGCAACTGCTCGGGATCCTGCAACACGGACTCTAATCGGTCTTTAAAAATAGCCTCAACCTTTGGAATCCTGCCTGGATTGCCACCTCCCATGAAAATCATCTCTGGATTTTCATTGAGGGCACTACCCAAATCATCCATCAGGTCCACGATCCCCGTAGACTCGGCGAATTTCTGCCCAAACTGAGATAATTTCATCTGTTACTCCATAGTGCAGATTCGTCAATCATTCGGTGACATAAAGCGAAAAGTAAAATTAACCCTCGGATCGTCTAAATCTTTTACCTTGGCAATGCTATGCTGCCAATACTCCTGAATCCCCGCACCCATGAGCAATAGAGAACCATGGGGCAGGTTTATTTTCACTTTTTCTTTTGTCTCGTTATGACGTAGCTGAAATACACGATCACACCCAACACTGACGCTTGCTATAACCGGCTCAAACCCAAGCTCTGGCTCATCATCAGCATGCCAATCAACACTATCCTGGCCACTTCTATAATAGTTAACCAAAGCTCGATTGAAAGGTTTTCCCGTTTCACTCTCTACATCAGCTCGAAGTTTGTCCAGCCACAGTGGAAAGGCCACTGCCTGTAATCTAATCCTCGAGTATGTGTAACTAGTATTGGGATCACCAAACCAATTCTGAAGTCGAGGTACGGGTATTTTTTTACCCATAATCCTTATAAAATCCTGCCGCCATGGTGTTTGGCTAATGGCGGTATTTAGTAAGATATCAGCGAGGCTTTTCCGTAACCAGTTGGGCCAAAAAATGACTTCACTAGCCCGATCATTGGTTAACCTAAGCGGAATGATCTGGTGGTCAAAGAGATCCATAGATCCTCGGCTCCACCTCAAGATCAATTCCAAATTCAGTTTTGACCGTTCGTTGAATCTCCCGGGCTAATTGCAAGATTTCACTGGCACTATCGCTACCCTCAACATCATTGTAGTTAACCAAAACCAATGCTTGGTCTTTATGCACGCCAACTGAGCCGCGGCGAAAACCCTTAAAGTTACAATACTCCACCAACCAAGCTGCAGGTATCTTGATGCTTCCATCGTCCTGCGGGTAGAAAGGTAGCTCTATATCCAGAGCGCTGTGCTCTTTCTGTATTCTGCCCAATGTTTCCGCTGAAACAATTGGATTTTTGAAAAAACTACCGACGTTAGGCAACTCCTTCGGATCTGGCAACTTTGACCGACGTATTTGGCAAACAGCATCAGAGACCAACAAAGGTGATGGCAGTGTCGTCGATTCGGGAAAATACGCCCTTAGCGCAGGATAATCAAGATTAACCATGGGTGTTTTGGTTAAACGCAAAGTAATCTCGGTAATAATGCATTTATCTTTCAATGATTGCTTAAAAATACTATCTCGATAGCCAAACTTGCACTCTTGATTGGTCAGATTTAATAAAGCACCAGACTCAATATCTACAGCCTTCAAAGAAACCAACACATCTGCCAACTCCACACCGTATGCCCCTATATTCTGTATGGCCGCAGCTCCAGAATTTCCAGGGATTAATGACAGGTTTTCAAGCCCATACCAACCTTGCTTTAAAGTATAAATAACAGCGTTATGCCAATTCTCACCCGCACCAAAAGTGACGTCAACAGTATCATTATTGCTCGCACTACCTTTTTGCTCAGTAATGCCCAACAAGTTCAAAGACAACACTAAACCGGTTAAATTAGATGCCAAGACAATATTGCTACCTGCGCCCAGCGGGATAACAGTCAGGTCATTGTCTGTAGCAAAATCCAAAGCCTGTTTGACATGATGAAATTGAGACAATGTGCAAAAATGGGAGGCTTTGGCAGGCAAAGCCAAGGTGTTGAGTGCTTGTAAGCACTTGTCGGTTTCAACTGTGAAACTATTAGCTTCGGTCATTTCAGCCGTCAATCTGAGTTCTAATATGATTCAGCAGTGACGCGCAAGCATCTTCAATTAAGTCTAAAACCAATGGAAAGCCGTCTTCACCACCATAATAAGGATCTGGGACCTCGCTGATCTCTTGATACTCAGGCTTGCTCGAAAAATCCAAAAGTAGTTTCAATTGGCCACTAAAATTAGAAGGACCCATAGCATTTAGGTTTTTCAGATTATCCGCATCCATGGCAATGATATAATCAAAGCTAGAGAAATCATCCACCGTAACCAGGCGAGACCTGAGAGTCGACATATCATAGCCTCGCAACGATGCTGTAGCTGCCGATCGACTATCTGGCGGGTGCCCGAGGTGCCAATCGCCAGTGCCTGCCCCATCAATATGAATCTGATTGGTCAATCCAGCCCTATCAACCATCGATTGGAAAACAGCATGTGCTGTTGGAGACCTACAAATATTGCCCAAACAAACAAAAAGAACCGAAGTGTTAACCATAATTTATTTTCAGCTTATAAATTTACATAAAACGTTTAGAAAAGAAGTGATATCGCTTTTAGATCTTCCTCAGTATCGATACCCCCAGGAACCTCAGCAATAGCATCATCGACATGGATCGAGACGTCATTCCATAAAAACCGCAGTTGCTCCAGTGATTCAGCTTGCTCGTCTGGTGCTACCGGCCATTGAACAAATCGATTCAAGTAAGCTACTCGATAGGCGTAAATCCCTATATGACGGTGGGCATTACAACCCTCGGACAAGCGCTTGTCCCTCACCCATGGAATGGGTGCTCTGCTGAAGTAACTCGCTAAGCCGCTCACGCTTGCTACAACCTTTACAATATTGGGGTTCTGCAGGTCGTCGTCCAATGTTATAGCTTCGCGCAGTGTTGCAACTCCCGCAGTTTTATTGATACTTAGATTACTCGCAACCTGATCAATAACTATCGGTGGAATCAACGGCTCATCTCCCTGTACATTGACCACAACTTGGTCTTCGGCGAGATTTAATTGGCTGGCGACCTCTTGAAGACGATCCGTTCCTGACACATGGTCTTCTCGAGTCATACAAACTTCTGCACCAAACGCCTCAGCTACAGATTTGATTCGACCATCGTCTGTTGCAATCACCACTCGGGAAGCGCTACTTTTACAAGCTTGTTGCCAGACTCGCTGGATCATTGGAAGCCCAGCAATATCCTTTAGAGGCTTCCCAGGAAGCCGCGATGAGGCATAACGAGCCGGTATAATTACAACAAAAGCCATAAACTACTCATCAATTAAAAAAAGTGTACCGACATTATAGGGTTAAGTTATGCGCTCGTCACAGTAAGACCTGCGCAATCAATAAGACTAGATACAAATTCATTATCCAATGCCATTTCTACTTCTAATACCCAAAGGTTATCGGGCACCGAGCCCTCGTACTTTACGGCATCCTTCGCGGTAATCACGACGGGTAGATCATCATCGAACCCAATATCACACGCTGTAAGCGCTTGGTGGTCGTTCTTAGGCTCTGAATCCACTTTAAAACCCATTTGCCTGAGACTCTCAAAGAAACGCTCAGGATGCCCTATTGCGGCAACAGCATGGATATTAGTGGACTCAACCCATTGATCAAAACCGATCAACTCGCTCGAACCAAACCGACGAAGTCCCGAAGTCTCCAGTTGTACGATATAAGTCTCGGGGTCATCAGGTTCAACGATCCCGCCATTTTGAATGATGAAATCAACTTCCTTTAGCCGTCTGGGAGATTCCCTGAGTGGCCCTGCCGGCAAAGTATAACCGTTACCGAAGCGACGACGGCCATCCACAACGACAATTTCAACATCTCTATGCAAGCGGTAATGCTGTAACCCATCATCACTAAGAATAAGATCGCATGAAAAGCTTTTGACCAATTTCTCGACTGCTCTCGCTCGATTAGGATCTACCACCACTGGGCAACCTAGCTTCTTAGCAATCAACAAGGGCTCATCACCACTTTGACTTACTAGGGTATCTGTACCAACAACCAACGGATACTTTGCTGAGGCACCACCATAACCTCGACTGACTACTCCGACAGAATAACCCCTTTCTGAAAGTGCCTTCGCCAACGCAATAATTAAGGGTGTCTTGCCGCTTCCACCAAGGGAAATATTACCAATAACAACGACAGGCATCGCGTATGACTGACCTTGAAACCGCCACTGAAGAACAATACGTCGAAACCTACTTATCGCTCTAAACAACCAAGACAGAGGAACAAGCAGCACAAGCCAAGTACTCTTTTGGTACCAAGCGTTTGTCCAAAACCGTTCAGCAGACAAACTTAATCCACCTGAGGTTCGTCAAACTGCTTGCGATAGAGATTAGCGTAACGGCCTTTCACTTTAATCAGCTCCTCGTGGGTTCCTTGCTCGATAATTTGGCCTTTCTCGAGGACAAGTATGCGATCTGCTTTTTCCACAGTGCTCAACCGATGAGCGATTACAAAGCTTGTACGCCCTTTCATCAACTCCTCTAGGGCAGCTTGGATATGGCGCTCTGAGTCGGTATCTAAGGCGGACGTAGCCTCATCAAGTATAAGGATTGGAGCATTTTTTAGCACTGCCCTAGCGATTGCGATACGCTGTCGTTGCCCACCAGACAACATTACTCCATCATCACCTACTTGCGTATCAAAACCATCAGGCATTTCGTTAATAAACTCAGTTGCATGAGCCACCTGAGCGGCGGCTCTCACCTTTTCTTCAGACCGCCCCTGTAGCTCACCATAGGCGATGTTATTAAAAATAGTGTCATTAAACAAAGTGACATTCTGGCTGACAATCGCAATATGACTACGCAGATTTACCAGAGAAAAGTCATTAACATCAGTACCATCAAGCAGTATCTTACCTTCCTCGTGGTTGTAAAATCGCGGTATCAAACTTACTAGGGATGTTTTACCACTGCCTGAGGAGCCCACTAGAGCAATAGTTTCACCTGGACTGACCGAGAAATTAATATCCTTAAGCACCTCTTTTTTGGCGCCTTCGTAGCTGAAATTGATGTTAGAAAAATCCAACCTACCTGTCACGGACTCAGTTTTGTATCTGCCCTTATCCACCTCGGCAGGACTATCAATAATAGCGAAAATTGATTCAGAAGCAGCAATTCCTTTCTGAATATCACTGTTAACTTCAGTCAACTGACGTATGGGTTTGATCAGCACACCTGACGCCATAATGAAAGCAACAAAACTACCCGTAGACATGGTATCCAAAATGAACGGGTTGAGCATAAATCCGGTAACGCCGGCAAAGGCGAAAGAAACGATAAAGATGATCAGTGGATTACTCAAAGCACTAGTAAATGCCATTTTCATGTTCTGTCTTCTATTACCGTGACTTGCCTTCTTCATTCGTTGCCGCTCGCTCTTTTTGGCGCCAAACATACGTACTTCTTGATAGCCATGAACGGCTTCTTGGGTGACATGAGTAACATCTCCCATAGCTGACTGAATGTTCTTACTAATTAGCCGAAATCGCTTGCTGACCTTGGTGACGATCATACCAATCAAGGGTAATACGGCAATAAAGAACAGGGTGAGAATCCAATTGGTGTAGATTAAATAACCCATCAAACCAATAACTAAACTGCCCTGCTGAATCACTGTTTTGATGGCTTTGGTGCCTGCCTCTGTCACCTGCTGTACGTTGAAGGTCACCACAGATACTAAATGGCCAGACATCGCCTGATCAAAAAACTTAAATGGAAGCAACAGATAGCGCTCAAAGAGGTCAGTCCGCAACGCGTGCACAAGATAATTGGCAACATAAGCAAGAAAATAGGTGCCTATTAAATAACCCACACCTCTCGCCGCGCTGATCAAAACCAAAAATAAGGGAATGACCAGCCAAGGTTCATTAACCCACTCATCTCCAAGAAGTCTATTAGCCATACCACCGGTAAACCCCGATGAGGCAACAGTTGCAGTATCGGCCACGGAGCCTGTAAGAACCCCTACGATATCCGTCATGTAACGAAACAAATCAATAAAAGCAATTTCTGCTAACGAATGCAGTAGTAAACCAAACACAGCAATTAAAAATGGGAACCAGTAACGAGCCACATACCACAGTAGTCGTAAATAGGTTTTTGTTCCTGAGGGGCTAGCGGTATCAGACATAGACTAAAAACTCGTTAGGTTCATCACAATTCAATTCAAAAAACTCGGGACTTGGGTCATCCAGAGTCCTTTGCGGGGCACTAAAAGCCAATACCACCATGACTATTCTCTTTTATTGTAGGTTTACTTAGTCTAAAACTTCACTGGAGCTCGCTAACCAACGTAATTAAAACACATCATGGGGTTATGGGCATACCTAGGCTGAGATTAACTCCAAGTTATTTATTCATACTCAACCATGAGAGAGAATTAGTTAGCCTATAATTTCACTATTACCCTTTTACCTCCACCAGGCTGCACAGGTAAAACAGTCAAAAAACCCTTTTTCTCTTTGACCTTGCACGGTTACCGTACCCTGAGATTGCCACTCAAAAGTTATAGCTCCCTGATCGCCTGTTGACCAAAGCTCGCTGCCGCCGAGTTTGTAACGTCTGACAACATCAGGATGAGGGTGACCAAAGTGATGTCTAAAGCCACTTGAAAACACGACATGTTCCGGCTTTACCACTTTCACAAAAGCATTAGTAGACGAAGTTGTGCTTCCATGGTGGGGGGCAATGAGTACGGAAATTTTGTGATTTTTTAGCAATCCAGTCTCAAGAATGGTCTGTTCTGCTTTTTTCTCTATGTCCCCTGTAAGTAAAACTGACTGCCCCTTCCATGTAACGATGAGAACACAAGAACTATTATTACCCTTTTT
>ENA-UZWR01003964-UZWR01003964.1-metagenome-genome-assembly--contig:-Day-1-25m-contig-3964_pt1 | contig 10571 bp, 11 predicted proteins | sample MGYA00260337_ERZ794897 | MGnify/ENA metagenome assembly ERZ794897 | reverse complement strand
ATATTAGGAATGCTTACAGGTGGAGGAACTAAAGATCTTATAGAAGGTGTAGGTGGAGTCATAGACGACTTACACACATCGGAGGAAGAAAAGTTAGCTGCATCACAAAAAATTAAAGAACTAGTATCTAACTACGAGGTTCAAATGGAAAAAGAAATCTCAACAAGATGGGATGCGGATATGAAGTCCGATTCTTGGTTGAGTAAAAATGTTAGACCATTAGTTTTAATATTCTTAGTTATATCAACAGTATTATTGATATTTATCGATGCTGGTGTTATAAACTTCGTAGTTGAAGCAAAGTGGACTGATCTATTACAATTAGTATTAATAACCGTGATCGGCGCTTACTTCGGTGGTAGATCACTAGAAAAAACAAAAAAATAAAAATATGGGACAAAATTCAACAGAAGTCGCTTATGGCTTCGGACAATTTGGTAGCGCAATAACAGATGGTGCTGGGGCTATATATCCACCTAAAGGATATACTATAGTAGCTATAACAGCTTTAGTAGATTCAACTTTACACGCTACATTAGGACTAACATCAGAAATTGTATATGATACTACTGGCGCGGTGCAAAGTCCTTATATAGATACAGATATCGCAGCGCATAATACTGGTAATGTAGAAGACGCTGATGCGCATAATGATAATGGTAGTGATGATGATTACCATATTACGTTAGCTTCAGCGTCGCTAAATATAAAAAAAGGTATGATTGTTGAACATGAAACAATGTGTCCTAGAAGTTTAACAGATCCTTATAAAGTAGTTGCTGTTGACGGCGCTGATATAACCTTAGATAAATTAGTGGCAGCAGATTATGCGACTGGTTCAACGGCTCAAAAAGCACAGTTTTACGATGAACATGGTCAAGGTTATGGAGGTTTAGAAATGGACGCCTCAGATACACTCCCAAAAGGAGTTACTATATATGGTAGATGGACTAATGTCAAGTTAAGTGGCGCCGGAGCTGGTAGACTAATCTGTTATTTCGGTAAATAATGCTAGGGTTAGGAAATAGTTTAACAGGTGGAGGAGGAGGAGTACAGAGTTTAATTCCATCAGAGATATCTGGATTAGATTTACATTTAAAATTTAACACTGGTATAGCTGGGGCAAGTAATACAACAGCCGCTGGTAACATGTCTAACCTCGAGGTGATTCATTCTTGGGCTGATCAATCAGGGAAAGCTCGACATGCTTTACAAACAACAGATGATCACCGACCACTTTGGACAGATGCTACAACTGATATTTCATTTGATGGTAATGATGATCATTTTGATTTAGCTCAATATAGTTCGGCAAATATAGAAATACCTGTAAATACAGATTTTACTATAATGATAAGGCATAAATTCCCTAATTTTAGTGGATCATACGCTTTAATAGGACACGGCGGATCTGATGTTTTAAAGGTTAATGACAATACCAATATAACTGTTAAACTCTCCTCAACAGCTCGTAATTTTGTGGAGGAAGGTGGTCTTACACTAGCTACAGATGTTTACTATATATTTACATTAGTAAGAAGCGGTGGTGGTGATGGTGATATAAAAATATACGTTCACGGAGGAGCATATTCTGATAAATCTTGGGATGACGATGAAGCTCCTCAAGACGCCGATGATTTTACTCTTAGTAATATAGGCGCCTCAGCAGATGGCAATTTAAATCCAATAGGTTTTATGAGAGATGTAATAGTTTGGAACGGAACAGCATTAAACGCACCACAAAGAGCAGATATGTATTCATATATAAACGCACAATAATAATAATAATTAACTTAAATTAAATAAAATGGCAAAAAAAGAAAAAGTCGTAGACTTAAAACCTAAGGCAGAAAAAGTAACAGAAGATCAACTTAAAAGAATTCAAGGCGCTGTAGAAAGAATAAACAGTACAACTATGAGTGTTGGGCAGTTAGAAGCTCGTAAACACCAAGCCTTACATTTTTTAGCTGGCGTTAACGATGAATTAGTTCTATTGCAAAACGAATTAAAAGAACAGTATGGTACTGACGATATCAGTATAGAAGATGGTACTATAAAATACTCGGAAGATGGCGAAGTTGATAAGAAAGATTAGTGTAGGTAAAGATTATAAGAATGACGCTATGCACTATGCTGTAGGGCAAGAAGTGTATGGTGGTCATACTATTTGTGATATAATAGAAGATAAAGATAAGTACTCTGTTTATATCAAAAAGAATAAGGATGTTCTGCCTTGGAAAGACTTTAACAAGAACATGGCGGTATCTGTAGAATATAATCTACAATACTAATGAAAAGCGTTTACAACTTTGTTGTAACGCCAAAAGGAGAAAGATATAACAATAAGAAGAAAGTTGATGGAGGTGAGTTAATATTAAACACTGAGATTTATAACCATCAATTTGTAAATAGAACAGCTATTGTAAAATCAATCCCTATAATTGGTGATACAGATATACGGCCAGGAGATGAAGTTATAGTACACCACAATGTATTTAGAAGGTGGAACGATGTTAAGGGTATAGAAAGAAATAGTAGAAGCTATTTTAACGAACAAACCTATTTAATAAACCACGACCAAATATTCTTATATAAAAGATATTGGGAGTGGAAAGCGCCTAGGGGTTATTGTTTTGTAAAACCTTTAAAAGCTGTAGATCAATTTAATATTGAATCTGAAAAACCCCTACAAGGTGTTGTTAAATATTCAGATGGCACAGTTAAAGAGGGAGATCTAATTGGTTTTAGACCAAATAGCGAATACGAGTTTATCGTTGATAACGAAAGACTATATAGAGTTTTATCTAATTTTATTACAATCAAATATGAATATCAAGGAAACGAAGAAGAATATAATCCTGGCTGGGCAGAAAGCAGTAGAGGAATTAATCAAGGTAGCTAAAGAACCTATTGTTGATTCTGGAGATGATATTACCGCTGATAGATTAAAGAATGCCGCGGCTACTAAAAAACTAGCAATATTTGACGCATTCGAAATACTCACAAGAATTCAAGAGGAAGAAAATTTACTTGAGGGCAAAGCACCTGAAGAGAGAAAGGAAAAAGTCTTTAAAGGATTCGCAGAAGGTAGATCTAAGTAATGTACAAGCAAAGTTTAGTTAAAACAGTAGAACCTATAAAAAAGACTACTATTACCAGAATGAACAGAGGTAAGAAGTGGAAATACGGTTACAACAAAGAACATGATTTAATTGTGTTATCTCACAACGGGGTTATTGGTGAGATTATAGAAATACAAAATTTAATTATAGCGCTACCTAAACCACCNNAAAAACAAATGGGTGAAACAAGAGTATCCCAAGGAGTTAGAACGTATTAAGAACATATTCGATTGGAGGAGTTATCCGGAAGACAGTAAAGAAAAATGGTACGATTACATAGACGAAGAGTTCAATCGAAGAGATAAAGGGTTCTGGTTCACGAATAATGGTAAACCAACCTGGATAACCGGTACGCACTATATGTATTTACAATGGAGTAAAATAGACGTAGGTGCCCCAGACTTTAGAGAAGCAAACAGATTGTTTTATATATTCTGGGAAGCTTGCAAAGCAGACAAAAGATGCTACGGTATGTGTTATCTTAAAAATCGTAGATCTGGATTTTCTTTTATGTCATCAGCGGAAACAGTTAATTTAGCCACTTTAGCGAGTGATAGTAGATATGGTATACTATCTAAAACTGGTAGTGACGCTAAGAAAATGTTTACTGATAAAGTTGTTCCTATATCAATTAACTATCCGTTTTTTTTCAAACCCATACAAGATGGTATGGATAGACCTAAAACAGAACTAGCGTATAGAGTACCGGCATCTAAGTTCACAAGAAAAAAGATTACCGCAAACGAGCAGCTTGAAGATATTAAAGGATTAGACACTACTATTGACTGGAAAAACACTGGAGACAATAGTTATGACGGAGAAAAATTAAATCTACTAGTTCATGATGAAAGTGGTAAATGGGAGAGACCTGATAATATATTAAATAACTGGAGAGTTACTAAAACATGTTTACGATTAGGTAGTAGAATAGTAGGTAAATGTATGATGGGCTCAACTTCAAACGCATTAGACAAAGGTGGAGACAATTTTAAAAAATTATATAACGCATCCGATGTCACCTCAAGAAATAGAAATGGTCAAACAAAGTCTGGTTTATACTCTTTGTTTATCCCAATGGAATGGAACTATGAAGGATTTATTGATGAGTATGGAGTTCCAGTATTTGATAACCCTAACGACGAAACACTCGGACCAGATGGCGAATTAATAGATTACGGAATCATAGAACATTGGCAAAACGAAGCTGATGGACTAAAAGGAGATCATGACGCTTTAAATGAATTCTATAGGCAATTTCCTAGAACTACAGAACACGCGTTCAGAGACGAAGCAAAAGGAAGTATATTTAATTTAGTAAAAATATACGAACAAATAGATTACAATGAAGAGATGTCTAGAACTCTCGGAATTTCAACTGGAAATTTTCAATGGGCAGGTGGTATAAAAGATACGCAAGTAATATTTTATCCAGATCCAAAAGGTAGATTTAAAATAAGCTGGACACCTTCGCTTAACTTACAAAACAAGCAGTATTTAAAAAATGGTGTTAGATATCCTGGCAATGAACACATGGGAGCTTTCGGATGTGACAGTTACGATATATCAGGTACGGTGGACGGAGGAGGATCAAAAGGCGCTTTACACGGTTTAACTAAGTTTAGCATGGAAGATGCGCCAGCCAACAGTTTCTTTTTAGAATATTTATCTAGACCACCAACCGCAGAGATGTTTTTTGAAGATATGTTAATGGCTATAGTATTTTACGGTATGCCAATATTAATAGAGAATAATAAACCTCGATTGTTATATTATTTAAGAAGAAGAGGTTATAGAGGTTTTAGCATGAACAGACCAGATAAAATTTGGAATAAATTATCTGTCGCGGAAAAAGAAGTCGGAGGAATACCTAATTCAAGTGAAGATATTAAACAGGCTCACGCTGCCGCTATAGAAATGTACATACAGTCACACGTAGGAATACAAAACGATGGATCACATGGAGATATGTATTTTAACACAACGTTAAACGATTGGACTAGATTTGATATAACAAAAAGAACAAAGTTTGACGCAACAATAAGCTCTGGTTTAGCTATTATGGCTTGTAATAGACATCTATACGCTCCGAACGCAAAGATACAAAAACCTAAAATAGATATAAATATCGCTAAGTATAATCAAGGAGGTAATATGAGTAGAATAATTAAAAATTAAGTATGGCTGAATCAGTTATAAATAGACATTTCCCAAGTCAAGTTGTTAGCGACTTAGAGAAAATAAGTTACGATTACGGTGTAAAAGTAGCTAAAGCAATACAGCACGAGTGGTTCACTGGATCTCATGGTGGGAACAGTAGGTTTAGTAGCAATATTTCAAAATTTCACAAATTAAGATTGTATTCTAGAGGTGAACAATCAATACAAAAATATAAGGATGAGTTATCTATAAATGGTGATTTGTCCTATTTAAATTTAGACTGGACTCCTGTTCCGATTATTTCTAAATTTGTAGACATAGTTGTTAATGGTATTGCGGAAAGACTATATGATGTAAAAGCATATTCACAAGATCCTTTTGGCGTAGATAAAAGAACCCAATATATGGAAAACATATCGAAAGATATGAAGTTAAAAGAATTTAATGATTACGCTATAGAAAAGTTTGGTTTAGATATGTACAACAGTGATGTTAGAAAATTACCAGGTACAGAAGAAGAACTATCATTACACATGCAGTTAACATATAAACAAGCTGTTGAATTAGCGAACGAACAAGCTATAGCTACCTTAATGCAAGGTAATAAATACGAGTTGATAAAGAAAAGATTTTACCACGATATGACTGTTTTAGGCATGGGAGCGGTTAAAACTTCTTTTAACACATCTGAAGGAGTTAAAATAGATTACGTTGATCCAGTTAATTTAGTGTACTCTTATACTGAATCACCTTATTTTGAAGATATATATTACGTTGGAGAAGTTAAATCTATACCTATAAACGAGTTGGTTAAAGAATTTCCTTTTCTTAAACACGAAGATTTAGAATCAATAGTAAAAAGCAGTAGTGGTACGTACGCTAATTATTATGGCAAATCATCTCCGTCAGAATCAGATAACAATAAAGTAGATATACTGTACTTTAACTACAAAACCTATATGAATGAGGTTTATAAAATGAAAAAGACAGGTAGTGGATCTGAAAAACCTATAGAAAAAGACGATAACTTTAACCCACCTCAAGGTAAAGAGGGTGAGTATGAAAAAGTTGCTAGATCTTTAGAGTGTTTATTTGAAGGAGCTTATATATTAGGTGCTAATAAACTTCTTAAGTGGGAAAGAGCCAACAATATGATGCGGCCTAAAAGTGATTACACTAAAGTTAAGATGAACTATTCTATGTGCGCTCCTAGAATGTACGAAGGAAGAATAGAGTCTTTAGTTGGTAGAATTACTGGGTTTGCTGATATGATTCAGATAACACATTTGAAAATACAGCAAGTATTATCAAGAATGACTCCTGATGGGGTTTATTTAGATATAGATGGTTTAGCTGAAGTTGATTTAGGCAATGGAACTAACTACAATCCTCAAGAAGCTTTAAATATGTTTTTTCAAACAGGTAGTATTATTGGTAGATCGTTTACTCAAGATGGCGATGGTAATCCTGGTAAAATACCTATTCAAGAAATACAAAGTGGTAACGGGCAAAAAATACAAAGTTTAATAGGTACATATAACTATTATCTACAAATGATAAGAGATGTGACCGGATTAAACGAAGCTACAGATGGATCTACCCCTGATTCTAGATCTTTAGTAGGTGTTCAAAAAATGGCAGCTGCTAATTCAAATACAGCCACTAGACATATACTACAAGCTGGATTGTTTTTAACTGGTGATGTTGCAGAACAATTATCACTTAGAATATCTGATATTCTAGAATACTCACCAACAAGAGATGCTTTTGTACAATCTATAGGCGCTCACAATGTAGCTACGTTAAAAGAAATGACTGAATTACATTTATATGATTTTGGCATATTTATAGAATTAGAGCCAGACGAAGAAGAAAAATCTATGCTTGAGAATAACATTCAAACGGCATTGGCCCAACAAAGTATAGAGTTAGAAGACGCTATAGATTTACGTATGATTAAAAACGTAAAATTAGCAAATCAAATGTTGAGGCTTAGAAGAGTAAAGAAAGGACAACTAGATCAAGAAAGACAATTAGAACAAACAGAAGCACAGGGTAGAGCGCAAGCAGAGGCAGCTACAGCGTCTGCAGAAGCAGAAACAAAGAAAAACAACGCTATGCTTGAAACTCAAATGAAACTAGAATCTTTAAAAACCGAGGGAAAATCACAGATTTTATCACAAGAAGCTGAAATTAAAAGACAGTTACTAGAGCAAGAATTTGGTTACGATATGCAGTTAAAGCAATTAGAATTACAACAGTCTCAAACAGCTAATACTGCTAGCGAAGATCGTAAAGATCAAAGAATACAACTTCAAGCAAGCCAACAATCAAAACTTGCAAACAGAAAAAACTCTCAACAATCTAAACTTTTAGATCGAAGAAGTTCCCAACAATCGGAATTAATAGATCAAAAAACAAATAAAAAACCACCTAAAAACTTTGAATCTGACGGATTTGATTTAGGAGCGTTTAAACCAAGATAACAAATTATTAACTATTATTATATTATATTATGGCAAAAAAGAAAAAAGAAGAACCAGTCGTGGATAACGAAACTGGCTCGTTAAAAGTAAAAGAAAAAGTAGAAAAACAACCAGATGGTAACGAGACAAAAGGTAACGTTACTGAGGTTAAGGAAAAAATGAAAATGAAACCTATAGTTGAAGAAGAAACTGTAACTAAGGTAGATTTAAACAACCCACCAGAACACAAAGAAGACGTTGTTCAAGAGCAAGAAACTGAAACTAGTGAAAAGGCAATTGAAGAAGTACAGAATACTGACGATGCACCTATTCTTGAAGAGGTAGGAGAAGAAGAAAAAATTGAAGAAATAGCTGTTGAAGCTAGTGATGCAATAAAAGAATCACTAAGTACTGGTAAACCGTTACCAGAAAACATTCAAAAGTTAGTAAACTTTATGGAAGATACCGGTGGTGATTTAAATGATTATGTAAAGTTAAACAAAGATTATTCAGAAATGGATAACCAAACTTTACTTCAAGAATATTACAAACAAACAAAACCTCATTTATCTGAAGACGAAAGAAACTTTTTAATGGAAGATCAATTCGCGTTTGATGAAGACACAGATGAAGATAGGGATATAAAAAAGAAAAAAATAGCNNGCTAAAAGCCACTTGGACGGGCAAAAGTCCAAATATTACGAAGAGATTAAATCTGGTTCAAAACTCACGAGTGAGCAACAAGAAGCAATTAATTTCTACAGCAAATCAAGAGAAGCGCAACAGAGAGAAGAACAAGCTAAATCTGAGTTTTTAAATAAAACAGGTAATGTTTTTAACGACAAGTTCAAAGGTTTTGAATATAATGTTGGAGATAAAAACTATAGATTTAATGTTGGTGATGTAACTAAAGTTAAAGAAACACAAAGCGATATTAATAATTTATTTACAAAGTTTGTAAATAAAAACAATGAAATAACTGATGCTGAGGGTTATCACAAATCTTTATTTACAGCAATGAACTCTGATGCCGTCGCAAAACACTTTTACGAACAAGGTAAGGCAGATGCTTTAAAAAATAGTATTGCTAAATCTAAAAACGTTGATATGTCACCTCGTCAAGAACTAAGCGATAATATTAGTACTGGTGGTATTAAAGTAAGAGCGTTGGGTGATACAACTCCTGATTTTAAATTTAAAATTAAAAACAAATAACAATTAAAAATTAAAAATTATGGCTATTACAAATGGCGATTTATTAAATAGCGTGCCCGCTCCACAGCAGCAAACGCTAGCAACAAATTACTTAGACCTTTCGTCTGCAACAAATGCAGGTTGGGGGCAACAATATGTACCAGATCTTATGGAAAAAGAAGCTGAAGTTTTCGGACCGAGAACTATTTCAGGATTTCTTTCACAAGTAGGAGCTGAAGAATCTATGACAGCTGATCAAGTTATTTGGTCAGAGCAAGGTAGATTACACTTGTCCTACAAAGGATTAGTAACTAACTCTACTGGTGCTGACAATGGTACTGGTGCAACAAACACTATAACTGTTACTACTGATATAGATGGACTTACACCTGACTCACACGGTGTTAGAACCAACGATCAAGTTATTATAGCGAATTCAAACGGTGTTCACAAATGTATAGTGACAGCTGTTACTGGCGTTTTAGCTTTTGAAGTATTAGCTTACGACTTAGGTGCTGGTGGTTTAACTGATACAACTGACACTACTGGAACAACTATATTAGTTTATGGTTCTGAATACTCAAAAGCTACAAGTTACATGGATGGTGGTACGGCTACTACTCAGTCTGATTCAAGAGGAGCTAATGAGCCAGTTTTCAAAACGTTCTCTAATAAACCAATTATCATGAAAGATTACTACGAAGTGTCTGGATCTGATGTTTCTAAGATTGGTTGGGTTGAAGTGGCTTCTGAAGATGGTGCTAATGGATACTTATGGTATTTAAAAGCTGAATCTGATACTAGAGCTCGTTTCAACGATTATATTGAAATGGCAATGTTAGAATCTGAAAAAAATGTTGATGGAACTAGTATTATTGATGGAAGTAAGATTTTACCTGGATCTGTTGCTGCTACAGCTGGAGTAGGTACTGAAGGTTTATTTGCTGCTATTGAATCTCGTGGAAACCTAACTTCTGGTGTTACTGGTGTTAACGCTGCAACTGATTTAGCTGAATTTGACGCTATCTTAGCTGAGTTTGACAAGCAAGGTGCTATTGAAGAAAACATGATGTTTGTAAACAGAGCTACTTCGTTAGCAATGGATGACATGCTAGCTTCGATGAATTCTTACGGTGCTGGTGGTACTTCTTACGGAGTATTTAACAACTCTGAAGATATGGCGTTAAATTTAGGTTTCTCTGGTTTCAGACGTGGATCTTACGATTTCTACAAATCTGATTTTAGATACTTAAATGACTTAGCAACAAGAGGTGGTATTAATGCTGCGGCTGGTGCAAATGCAATTAGAGGTATTATGGTTCCTGCTGGAACTTCTACGGTTTATGACCAATCGTTAGGGAAAAATCTTAAGAGACCATTCTTACACGTTCGTTACAGAGCTTCACAAACTGATGACAGAAAAATGAAGTCTTGGACAACTGGTTCTGTTGGAGCTGCTACATCTGCTTTAGATGCAATGCAAATTCACATGTTAACTGAAAGATGTTTGATTACTCAAGGTGCTAACAATTTCATGTTAATGAAATAAGCACTATTTATATTAGAGAGGTTGGGGGTAATTCCCCAACCCCTTTATTTTTATTAATTTTATTATATATTATATTATGGCAAA
>ENA-UZWR01009620-UZWR01009620.1-metagenome-genome-assembly--contig:-Day-1-25m-contig-9620_pt1 | contig 10613 bp, 21 predicted proteins | sample MGYA00260337_ERZ794897 | MGnify/ENA metagenome assembly ERZ794897 | reverse complement strand
TTTTTTCAGAATCAGCGATTTTCAATCAAAATGAAAAAAGCCCCTCCCGATTCCTCAGAATCAGAAGGGGCATCATTTCCATTTCAGTTTGTGTTTACCATTTCGTAGTCTCCAATAATTAGTGATTCAGTTTTCAGTTTTCAGTTTTCAGTTTTCAGTTCAGAAAGAGTCCTTAGTTGAGAGGAACCATGTCGCACCACAATATGAGTCAGTTCCGACTTGAGGACTGACGCACTTGATTTGAGCCGATGCAATCGTTACACCGACATTAGATGAGGTTAGACTAAGAGAGCCTTTACAGATAGGACAAATGTTGTCAAGTCCTGAGCGGTATGAAGCCATAAGAATCAGGCCTCCGATATCCAACAGAAAGAACCGAACTCATTGAGTCTATGAGAATCAAAGGTGTTAATATCTTCAATGTTAGTGACAGTTGCTAAACTCGTTAGTTCAGCAACAACACGCTTTAGAGAAGGGCAGGTGATAGTTTCTTCTTCACCATTGGTATAGAGGATTTCAATAATATATCTGTCAGCCATTCAAATCAACTCTTCAAATTGTAGCGGGTGTAGTGAAACAACTTCTTCAACTATGGCGAGCATCCAACCGACCACATCAGAAGCGGAAATAGTGAACTGCCCGTCGTTGCAATCATTGACCCATCCTGAAAGCAATGCAATCTCAGTTTGATATGGAGCATAACCTGTTACTTCACCAAGAATGAACTTAGTCCAATCTGTGATAACCCAAGAATCAATTTTGATTCCTGCACTTTCGCAGTGTCGGCAATACTTAAGCAATGCTGTTAGAGAAAGAAAACCGTCTTTACTCATCATTTCAGACCATCTCCGTATCTAAATCAAACTTTTCAATGCAAAACCATGTGAACTCAATGTTTTGATAGAACACATGAAAGAAGAAGCAACTATGGAACTTCTGATATTGACCTGTCGGGTGAATTACCTCCAACAACTCAAACAAGTGCATTGGAACCCTGTGGGTTGATACCTCAATGCTAGGGCTTTCGGCTTGTATCGGGTCAATAATGACCTTCGCCTCCTGTATGTATGTCTCAGACATAGCCTAGCCGAGAGGCTCCACCAATATAAGATAAGCACATGATTTCAGGGTGATTTTATCAGTCCGAGCCTGATTTCAAATCAACCAACTCCATAAAATAATTGAGAGGTTTTGATGGATACCAATTGTGAAGAAGTTCTCCAAATAATTTAGGAGGGTCAGGATTACCTAACCGCTTTGAAACATCTCCTGATAATTTCAGAGAGTAACTCCTCTCCTCAAATACATTAATCAAAGCATAATCTGAACGGACTCTAGCCTCTTTTGCTGAGTATGGTTTCATCACCTTAACAGACAGATTATCAACTCCTGAATTATCAGAACAAAATCCGAATATCCCTTCATCCCGATATGGTCTTAGAAAATATGAGGCTGAACCTCTAAACACTGTCTTGACTTTATCCTTCATTCTCATTGAATAGACTCCCGACATTATCACAACTAAATCACCCTCTCCATCCTCTTCCCAATCACCCAAATTAAAACAGGCTTCTAGGGGCTTCTCAGGCATGATGATTTTGTCTCTAGGTAATATCACCCCATCCGTAGCATAAGAGAGGCAGTTAAAGCCATTTAAACGGTTAAACTCGGCTAGTCTCGCTCTTGTTCCTCCTGTAATAATCGCCGCATAATTTGGGTTCCATAATTTACCGGCATTATGAACCCCATGCTTCTTTGTTGCTTGAATAAACTTACCATAGATTGAGTTTAAAATTACCTTTGAGCAACTATATTCAGCACTTGATTTATCCGAAGTCATTTTCATCTCATAAAACTTGTTAATGAATCCCTGAAACGGCTTGAAGTCTGTGGCAGGTTTGAATACCGCCCAATTACCAACAATCAATGTTTCAATAGGCCATTTCATAGCCTCAAGTATTTCCTCTCCTGTGAACCATCCCTCCACTGTTCTAGGTGCTGTTAGAGTTCCCGTCGGTGACTTTTTACAAAGGGGATACCATGACAACCCTTCTTCAAATACCGCATATATTTCAGCATGGATAAGGGAATATCTAGGGGCTTCACTAAGTCTTTTCAAGAACTCCTCTTGATTATTTCCAATTACCCAATCACCGTTTGAACAGTCAGGTAAATGATACATCACATAGGGATATGCTGAGGCTAAATCATAGGCTAGAACATCATTTCTTGAACCCTGTCCTGTCGTCTCAAACCATCCACCGGCATAACTTGTCAAACCCATTTGGAGAACCTCTTTTCCAATGTCTCTATCTAGGTTCTCATTGATAGTTGGAACCACATAAGAATCAAGGAGGTTTCTTTGAGCAACATTGGCTAAAGAATACGGTCTGATAAATCTAACATTAGCCTGAGTATATTCAGCCAATTTGTGACGGGTTAAATCACCTGCCAACTGAGCATCAATAACAGCATATTTCTTGATGTCATCAATATATTTATTCCTGTATTCGGTGTTATTAATTCCGGCAATATCAAGAATACTCCCATCAAAGCAGGTTTCCATTTTACCCTGATTAAGGTATTTTTTACCGGCTGAATCTAATCGCATTTTATTATAAAATTGACAGATATCCCACCAATAACAGACTCCCACTTTATCCCCATTTATTTTCCAATCCTTCGGGTTGATTTCAAAGTATTTACCTTCAATATATTTCAATTCAAAAACTATTTCTTCGCCATGAACTTCAATTGCAACTTTCAATTTATCACCTTCAAGAAGTGTTTCAATTTCACAATTGGAGAATAATTTTAGGACAGCCTGACAATCATATTTCAGATTCCAAAAGAAGAACTCTTTTGTCGTATATCCTGACCTCGCCTTTTTACCGTTCTTTGAATTATTCCCGTTCCTCCATGCTCGGCCATGTTGTTCATTATACAGAACTTCAACTAAGTCGGTGAAGGTGTTAATCTCCCATACACCAAACTCAGTTGAGAACAGATGTATTTTTCCATCAACGGTTTCAGTATCCGCACCACATATTCGTTGAGGATGAATAGACCCCTTTCTAGGTGTTTTACGCTTCTGTTTCTTCACAATTGGGAGTTCTCTTAATGGGAGGTTTAGACCCTCTCCATCCTCTCTAAAATCAGCATAATGAACCCCCATCAGAACCACCTCACATATCTGAATATGCACTTCTAAAGTCCGACCAATCATCCTCATCATCTGACTCTCTAGCCCTAGCGAGTTTTGAATCTAAATCAATAATCCTCGCCCTCAAATCTCCCTCATAGGATGAGATATTATCAATTTTAGATTGAACCATAGCGACCTGTTTTGAACCCTCAGCGTTTCTCAATTTAGTGTCTAAATCATCCCTGTAACGACTGATAATAGCGTCTTCGGCCTGCCGAGCGTTTTGAGTTGTTACATTCTTTTCAGACGAGAATTGACCATCAAATGTTTGAGTCACCGCACCTGTATATTGAATCCCGATTCTTTGAACCGAGTTCTGTATTTTAGCATTAGGCGTGGCATTGGAGTTTAGCCAATTATCCACACTTCTTTCTGACCGGCCGTATTGTTTAGCAACTGCCTCAATACCTCTCGCCTGAATCATACCTCTCAACCTGTCCTGAAATAGTGCTTGGCTAGGAGTTTTTGTCATTATCGCTTCCCCCATAGTGACTGTTGAATGATTTCATCCTCAAGAAGGGTCAATGCGACCTCTCTTTGGACTTGTTGGTGACTTAGTAGTAATATCACTAGGTAAACAGAAACGAGGCCGTATAAGGTGCTTAATTGGAATAAATTGAAAACCACCAAAAAACAGCCAAAATATAGAGAAGCCAAAGTTAATTTCTGACCCTTCATTCAACCACCCCAAACTCACCATAAACATCATTGACAATTTGAGAAACTCTAGGCTGAGAAATACCGTATTTCAATCCGAGTTTCACCATAGTAATATCACCCGTTCTATACAGACGGATTAATTCAAGCCTTTGTTTAACTGTCAGTTTTCTAGTTCTGTTTTTTCTAGTCATTCCAATCCCTCCATAGTATCAAATAAATCAGATTCAACCACTTTCAGATAAGCCATAATAATCCCGATATCATAGAGTCGGGTATTAGGTTGAGGCGGGTTCCTTTGATTAATTCCTGAACCACCATTAGCGATAAACAGAAGATTATTTTCTGTTAGAATTGAACGGCGTTCAACCGCTAATCGGTGTAATTGAAGCCCGACCCATTCAAGGAGTTGAGCGTCAGTTGCAATTGGGAGTATCATTGAGAAGCCTCCTTCACATCAAATATGGTTTTGCGGCGTTCATCAATCCATGCCATGAACTCCTCCCAATCCTCAGTCGGTGAACATTTCACACACTGACATTTTTGTTCCTTCTTAGAATAATCAACTTTGGTTCCGCATCTCCTGACGAACCACATTTTAACGGGGTGATTTGATACTTCAAAACCTCCCGCTATGTCGGATATTCTCATTCCTCCTAATGATATGCTATCTCGCATACTCACCGCCACGCTATGTATTAGATAAGAAGGTATCTTTTTCAAACCTATGCTGATGCCCTAAACATGGGGGTCAAGCATAGACACATCAGAATGAGAGTTTTCATAGTCGGACTTCTTGAAAAGAGACCGCTTTCCGCTTATTCTATTTCCGAGTTGTGGGCTGATGAAAATATACATTCTAGTTCTATTTCTATTGTCACTTCTCAACTCAGAATCAGTAAATTATTTGAGTCCGAACCTGATGAAATAGCCGATAGAAATAGTCCTTCAATATGGAAACTTTCAGAAAATTATCAGGAAATACTTGACGAATTACTGTCAGCAAAATGATGATTTTATTTCCCCCTTTAGGGGGTAATAAGAATAAATCGGGTTCAATATATTCCTAAAAGAATATCCCATATTTCATGCCTAGAGCGTTCTTATTTGGACTCTAGGGGGTCGGTGGTATGATGTGACCCAAAACATAAACGCTTAGAAATGTGGTTCAGTGATGTCTTTTTATTTTGAAGCGATTCACACCCATTATATGTCATTCTTATCCTGAGTCAGCGCATGGCCGCTCAAGCGAACATAACAAAACAGGCATCTATCATCATGCAACTGCTCTCAGTAGTCGGCGCAATTTGGTTTACCCTAGAAATTGGAATATCTGAAATTGTTCAGGTATTGAGAGACTCCACTTTAGTTAGTGCGGGAACTCTTGTCGGCTATGGTGGCGGTATTGATTTTGTTGATAAAATCGTTACTTTTTCCATAATCGCAACTGTTGTCGGTAGTGCCGGTTTAGGTATTTACACCACATCAACAGGCTCTCCTAAAGTGCTAAGAATGGTTGAAAAGAACCTTCCGTATATCATCGGTTTAGTCGGTATGGTTGGATTTTGGGATATCGCTCTTGAATTACTTCAAGGTAACAGAACATGGTCGGGTTATACTGATGCTGAAAACGCCTATGCACTATTCGTTTCAACAGGAATGGCCGCAGGTGTTTTGACTTTCTTCGGAATGAACAAGGCTTGAACAGGGATTGATTCCCTTGAGCAATACCGAAGGTAAAAACGGGTTCATCGCTCTTGTTCTGAGTCTCCTTGTGATGGGGGTCTTGATAGAAGCCCCTCCAACCCCTCAAGTCATTGAATGTGGTGATGGGATTGATAATAACGGAAACGGTCTAATTGATGGGATGGGTAGTCCGGCAGGCACGCCCGAATGTCATAGAAATAACCCTATGTTTATCGGTTTTATTTCATGTCCTAATTGGATAAGTGAAACCATCAATATAGATGTTGAAATGAATAATGGTAACATAACAAGTTATGCTGAATATGGGTGCTGAGGTGATACTATGGGGAAAATACCAAAGAATCCTAATCAGGGAATTAATGGGCTAGGTGTCTCAATCATGGCTCTAGTAATGTTACTTTTGCTACTACCTTTTGCGACTGTCGGTATGTCAGAAATCGCAAAATATCTTTCTAAGGAGGACGGTGACTATCACAATTGGACTAACGGCTCACCCCGTTCAAATCCTCCCGAATGGAACTTAGGTTCAGAAATAACTACACAGATGGGGCACACTTCATCAGATACCTTTTACAGTTCAAAATGGTTAAGGTCAGGTAATTATGGTGCTTGTTCAGAAACGGGAGATAGAGACCATACCTTCGGCTCAATAACATCCTCTTCATCAGCGTATAATGGAACCTCTTTTGATACCTGTCGTTATTATCATTCAACGGCGGAGTTCGCTTCGGAGTATTGGAGTTTAATGTATACCTGCGGTGAAATGCAGCAGACATCATCAGAGTGTGGTGATGATAGATACAGTCTAGCGATTAGTGATTACAAAATGGATTATACAAAATCAATAACAAGGTTCAGTTATCAGGCGTTAGGACTTCAACTACAAACACCCTGTAACGGAACCACAAATAGCCCACTACTCGGTAATATCTCCTTTGATTATTCAATATCAATTCAAGTATGGACGCCCGTAGTAACTACAAGCACAGCCGGTTATCATACGGTTCAGGCATATCATCCCGATATATGGAAAGGGAAAATGACTACTCCTAATCATACTGACAATATAAAGTCAGGAAACTGTCTTCTATCCATCGGATTAGAGCATGATTTATCAATAAGCGAGCAACTAGAATACTCAGAGTTTGACTTCGCCCAATATGAAAACCCTAGCATCGGAACAGTTCCTATAATCCACTTCATAATTGACATTGACAATATGTATGACGAGGATACAAGAAGGCCTAAATCACTTTCAAACATCGGGAGTCCGTTTGAGCAAGTTATGGGGTATACTAGTTCTATGCACTTCTATCATAGGTTTCAGGTAACTGAATTAGACCCGATGGCCGTCACATCATCGGCTCAGATAGTATCTTTTGGAATTGGTGGAGTCTTATGGTTAGGGGCAATTGCTTCAACTCCGGCATGGACTCCAATCGGTGATAAATTAAGGGAGGTGAGAAAGTAATGTGGATATATCTCATAATCGGATTGGTTACTATGTCCGTCTTTCAATTATTCGCCGGTTCTCAAATTGCACTTACTAAAACAAAGTCCGTTTTTGTTGGGGGAACCGCCTCAACAATAGCGAGTCAATGGTTCACCGTCTATACTAGCACTGAATCCTATCTCAGGGCGTCTTATTCAGGCTCTTTTGGGGCGGGAGGGTATTTCATGCTCTCAGGCTTAATCATGCTTCTTAGCGTGTGGGTTTTCAACCTGTTTTCAACTAGGAGATATTTGGTGGTCTGAATGGTTATTGCTACCGCCGCCGTAAGTGCCGTTTCAGGCTCAGCAAAAGAGGACGGGAGTATAGTTAATTCATTACTAAAATTAGCGGTTGTTGCCGTCATTTTTGTTATTCTCGCATATTTGGCAGTGTGGGCTTATTTTATCATAATCAATTGGGAGTATATATCACAGTTTTTCAGTGTCTTAATGACTTTCTTGGGTGGTGGTGGTATCGGTTTACTTAATCCGTTCAAGGGTCTAACATGGGCACCAAACGATGTGGTCAATGATGTAATTATACCTGCGGAAATGGGCGAGCCTATCAGCACACCGACAGGCGGAGGATTCTTCGCTAAGTCGCTTTATTGGTTCACACAGGGAGTCTTTGGTTCAAGATAGGGAGGAAATAAGTTGGGGAACAAATTATTGAATTATTTACTACTAGGAATTGTCTCGCTTTGTGTCTTCTCCCCAACGGTTACAGGCGAGACAGTTCCCCCCTCGTCGGATTGTATTGTTTACGGGTTTTTTGAACAACCTCAGCATTCAAGTTATTTGGCATCAAACTCATACCACTTCGGCGATACTCTCTCTCTAGTTTCAACTTGTGAGGTTCAAGTTTGGCATAATCAGAACCCACCCATCACCTTTACCAATTTTACCAAAATCAGTATGGGCGAAGGTGTTCATAGCCTGACATTAACCTATGATAATTTTACCCGAACATATGATAATTTGATTGTTATAACTAGCACTAATTTATCTATCATGTTAGACCAAAACGGACTTCTGAAATATGATAGCGACTCACTTCATTTCAGTCAAACTTCTTATCAAAGTGATTTAGCGGTCAATGGTATAATCTCAGGTCTAATAACATGGGCGATTGTGACTTATGGATTATGGTTTATCATAAATAAATATCAAAGCCGGTTTTTATTTGAGGAGGTGGTTCAGTGAGCGACATAGTTCACCATCAGACTCAGCAAAAGTTCGGGAGGACATGGGTTGATTTATTGGTCTATTTACTACTTCTAATCGTTGTTATCGGGGTGCTTGTGATATTTATGGGTGGTAGCCTATCAATACTCAATAAAGTGCCGTTATGGGTGCTTGTAGCAATAGGTATGTCTCTTGTATGGATTCCCTTTTTGATATCAAGAGCGAAGGAGGATTCAAGACTGATAATTGTTGTTGATTCCCCAACCCGATTAACTGAATATAGAGTCGGGAAGAAGTATCCTTTGGATATTGACGGAGGAGGTATTTCATTCAGTTCAAAAACAGGCGCACAAAGATTAATTCTAACTGAAATTGATATTGAGAATAACAAGGCGAAGGGTTCAGCATTGGAGGGCTTCACAACCTTTGATTATATTAGAGACATGACAACCCTTCAAAGACTGTCTGAAAAGTTCAGGGATTATTTGGTTGAGGATAGAGTCACAAGTGAAACTCTAGGCCTGAATGTTGAACAAAAGGTTCAGCAATACTCCTCAACATGGCTTGATTTAATGTATGGTTCAATTGACCCTAATCAGTTCAAAAGTATCCTAGAAAATGAAATTGAAGAGGTTCCAATTCCCGATATTTTAGAACCTGAAACTGAGGCTGAAATAGATGATTAGTCCTAACCCCCAAACTTTGGATATTCTCTTAGAGGAGGGGATGAAGTTCAAGGATTCAAGAGGGAATAATAGGGAGGCTCTAGGAACCGGAATATGTGTCGTTGGAGGCTCATCTCGCAGTGGTAAATCATGCCTATCATGGTGGTTGTTACAAGTCGTTATTGAAAGAACTTCAAGGCCGGTTATGCTTGTTGGGATGGCTGATATTGTCCTTGATTCTTTACCTGATGAATGGAGGACTAGAATATCAAACCCCCAATTGGAGAATATCACTGAGTTCCCTCAAGGTTCTGTAATAATGATTGATGACGCATCTGTTCTAGTGAATAACAGGTCGTCAGGAACTAAAGCCCAAATATCACTGAACAGGATTTATGGAATAATCTCGCATTTATCCATGAGTATTATTTTCACAACTCAATCTCTCGCTACAATTGATATAGCGATTTATCGCTCAACCCATCTATCAATCCTCATTAGATATTTTGAACCATATGCGCTTGATTTTGAACAGCATATTTGGACTGATAAAGTGCGACAGGCTCAGGTCAGATTGAAGGCTAGTTCTGAGATGGTTTTCTATCGGGATATTTACTTTTCAATTCAGGATAATATGCTATGCAAAGTTCACTTTCCAAAATGGCTTGACAGGACTAATCCTATCTATTCTGAGTCAGCCACTATTCTATCAAAACCCTATGGATATTTGTCAAAGGATGAATTGACTTCAAGAATCAAGACAGGTAACGGTTAAATCGCACTCTTTTCAATCTATTGACAAGGCGGGAGAGTCTCTTTTTTCATACCTCCATATGTCTCAGTCTTGAGGCTCTCCCTGCTGATGAGTTGAGATATTGAAAAACGATTATGACATTATTGCAGGGAACAGATTGAGAGTTCATCAGGGTGGCCTCCAAATACATCAGGCGTTAAGTTCCAAAGAATCAATCCTAGTTAGGCGATTAATCTCAAGACTCAATCTGAACTCCAATCCTAACAGCAAAAAGTTGGTATCACTTGTTGATGAAATTGGGATAAGTAAAACCCTTCAAAATCAGCCGTTAGGTGTTAGATATGCAACTGTCACTAGAGAGGCCAAAATGCCCTTCATTTATGACCCTTCATTAGATGATGTGATAATCTAAGCCCTTTAATATCAGTGGGGTATAGGGTGTGTCGGAGGTAATCCTAATGTCAGATATAGATTGGACAATAAATAATGAGCATGAGCCTAGCGTCTCCATAACGCTAAACGGAACAACCCTTGACGAGAAGCATCTCGTCATGTTTACTTCGGTAAAACAAACAGAAGGCGGTTACATAGTCGCTGATGTTGCTTGTGAAACCTTAGAAGGAAACACACTTTGGTTAAAGGGGAAGTTCGGGTTTCAGAACGGGGCATTGTCCTTGATGAAAGCGAGCAAAGACCCAACTACAATTGAAGGTAATTCTTTTGTATTTACTAAGGTCGCTTCTGAGAAGTCAGTTACAGGGTATGCTTTCCTTTGGGAAGCGGTTTAATTCTAGGATATACTAGAAGCCTAAGAACGAATGAATCACTAATTATTGGAGACTACGAAATGGTAAACACAAACTGAAATGGAAATGACGCCCTCTTGAAAACGCATGAGTTTCAAGGGGGCTTTTTTCATTTTGATTGAAAATCGCTGATTCTGAAAAAA
>ENA-UZWR01003176-UZWR01003176.1-metagenome-genome-assembly--contig:-Day-1-25m-contig-3176_pt1 | contig 10624 bp, 17 predicted proteins | sample MGYA00260337_ERZ794897 | MGnify/ENA metagenome assembly ERZ794897 | reverse complement strand
TTAGTCAGAAAACAAAAACCAACAGACGAGGACAGACAAGAGGCACGAGATCTTGTACAATTTCATTGTTATGATGTAATTGATGAGACATTAACATTTGAAGAGCGTAATTACTTTATTCAAAAACATGTTAAGCCTAGTTACTGCATTAAGCATGTGACTACGATGGCTGTAGGTGATGATAGATTAGCTAAAATGATACATCAACAAAACTTAAAGAACGGATATGAAGGCTCAATATTACGTACTAATGACACTTATCAATGTAAACGTTCACACAATCTTAGAAAGTTTAAAGATTTTAGTGATAAAGAAGCAACAATTATAGGGTATTTAGATGGTAAAGGTAAAAGAATAGGTACACTAGGTAAATTTGTAATGCAAGATGATGAAGGCGTAGAGTTCGGCTGTCCACCAGGTAAGGGTTATACTTACAAAGATCTTAAAATTATGTTAGAAAATATACATACTTTTATTGGTCAACGCGCTACTTTTACCTATTTTGAACGAACTAAAGCGGGTAGTTATAGACACCCATTATTTAAATGTATTAGAAATTATGAATAGAAATGAACAACAAATGTATAAGGACATTAGCAACTTAACTAAGGCCTTAACTAAACTAATTAAGTTAATAGAAAAACAAATGAAACACTAAGGCTATAGCCGTATAACTATGACAACAGAAACAAGAAACCGAATAAAACTAGATAAAGAAAATAATATAATTATTTTTTCAACACTAGGCCTGACAATAGCCTCTAATAGTAATAAGTAACAGGCTAATGTCACATATACCAAGAAACCTAGAACTTCTTAACAGAAGACGTATCGTATATAGGAGAGATCCTATAAATGATAGACCGAGCATGAAGCATAAGGATTATAACTTCTACGAAGATGGTACACATGAATGTTACCAACTATTTAGAAGTAAAGCAAAGATCACAACATATAAGAGTCTTAAATGGCATTTATTAGTGTTGTGGTATTTAAACCCACAGCTAGATCCAGATGAATTTTTAAATTTAGCTGAACATATGGCTGATAAGTCATTTGGATTTATTACATTTGCAATACCTCCACAACTATTAAAGAAAATAGTATATGAGGTTAGTATGATGGAGTTAGATGAACCACCTAAAAACAAGATGCGAAAGTTAATATTTAAGCATGATTGTTTATTATCTACAGAAGAAAAACTAAGAATTGTAGGTAGGTTAGTTGGTAGAGCTCAGCAAGTATGTGAAGATGATGTGTATCAATGCATGTTAGCTATAAATGATATAGGTAAAAAGATCACATTAGTTAATCTTGCAGAAAAATTAAGTTGTTCAACAAGAACTGTACAACGTAATATGTGTGAAGAATTAAAACGAGAAAAAGAACTATTAAACCAACAAATATGAAATACTATAATATAGAAGGATACGTAAGACATAAGTTAGAATTAGAAGCAGAGATTGAAAGGATTCAGCCAAATATTGACTATACAACTGAAGGTGAGGTTGATTATACTAACATGACTGATGATACTATAATTAAAATGTGGATGCCACTTTGTGAGGCATTGGCTAGAAAGTTTGCCACATCACAACAAGCATCAGGCGTTATGACTATAAGAGACCTTATTTCTTGTGGTTATCTTGGATTGTGTAAGGCAGTTAAGAAATTAGATAGATCAACATTGAATCAGTCTGAAGACGTAGAAAAAACTATTAAATCATTTCTATCTAAGAGGATACGAGGTGCAATTCGTAGACAAATAGATATTAATAGAGGTGATATGAGAATACCAGAGCATAAATACAATGAGATACGCAAGAACTTTGGTAAAGATAAAAAAGCGGTTGCAATGTTCTTTAATTCTGTATTCTTAAGTATTGATGCACCAGGTGATAACGATATGATATACGATATACCTGATGAATCAGAGCCGTATAATAAAGAATTACTTAACATGTATCTTATGAGTTTATTACAAAAACATCTTAATGATAAAGAATATCAAGTATTAAGATTAAGTTATGGACTTGATTGTGAAAAACATTCTGCCACTGAAATTGCTAATAAAATAGGGATTGAAGGTAGTAGCTCTTATGTAAGAGTTTCACAATTAAAAAAGCAAGCTGTAGACAAGCTTATAGAGAATGTAGACCACTCGCAAGTGCTTGATTATCTATAGGTTAGAAGAGTGATATAAATTAAAAGTGAAAAATTATGTGTAATTATATACATAGATAAAAATTAAACCAATGAAAGAATTAAACCAAAAACTAGCTATAGTTCAAACTAAGCTAAAGACCAAAAAAACTAGTTATAATGCTTTTGGTAAATACTATTTCCGTAAAGCAGAAGATATACTAGAGGCTATAAAGCCATTTCTATTAGAACAAGGTGTTACAGTTAGAATAAATGAAGAACTAGTGATGACCGATCCTGTTCCAACAATCAAATCAACAGCAACTATATCAGATGGTGCCGATGCTATACACGCGACGGCAGTAGTAGGCGTAGACTTAAACCAGAAAGGTATGCAAACCGCACAACAGTTCGGTGCCGCCTCATCTTATGGTAAAAAGTATGCGCTTGGTAATCTATTCTTAATTGATGATACAGCTGATAGTGACGCTACAAACGATCACGGTAAAAAAGCTGGTGTTATTGAAAGAGTAACTAAGCTAGCCATTACAGGACAACAAATGGCACAAGCTAAAGACTATATAGTGGCAGGGGGAGATGTTAAAGCTATTAAAACTAAATATAAATTAACAGCTGCACAAGAAAAAGAACTAAATGAACAAAAAGCAAATATTAAAGAAGCTTAAAGAAGACGAGCATTATTACGGGGAATTTGGTAATCAGTTTTTATCCAACTCACACGTTGGAAGATTATTAAAAGATCCATTAAACGTCTTTAAACAAAGTAAACCATCACCTGCATTTTTAGTCGGTGGGTATTTCCACACCTGTATACTTGAACCAAATAAACTCGAGAAGTTTAAGGTTGTTAAGTCTACAACTAGAAATACAAAGGCATATAAAGATGTCGCAGGTGGTGAGTTATGTTTATTACAACACGAGGTTGATACTATTGAATTAATGAGGGACAAAGTTATGGATAATGATATATGCAGAGATCTTATTACACTAGGTGATGTAGAATATGAAGTGCCTATGGTTACTGAATTATTCGGCAACAAGTGGAAGGGTAAAGCAGATATCGTTAACCATGATGAAAAGTTAATCATCGATTTAAAGACAACAGCTGATATTAACAAGTTTAATTGGTCAGCATCGAAATATAATTATGACTCACAAGCCTATATATACAGTAGACTGTTTGGGTATGAGTTTTTATTTATAGTAATAGACAAATCAACACACCAAATAGGTTTGTATGATTGCTCTCCTGATTTTTATGCAAAAGGAGAAGATAAGGTACGTAGAGCAAGTGAAGCTTATGACTTGTTTTACAAGACCAAGGACTTTGATCCTAAACAGTATTTCATAAGCAAAACACTTTAAAATTAATTATTATGGCAAGACCAAAAATGAAGATCTGTTCAGTAACAGGCATGAGATTAAATGAAAAGTATTTCTATAACAATCAGAACCATGTAAAGGCTGTAGATAACATTAGAAGAAACTCATCTGCGACGAAAGATCAATTACAAACAATGTTTCATCAAATAAATAACTACTAATGGCAAGTATAATAAAAGCAAGTATTGACCTAAATAAAATACCTAAAGACAAGATCTATATAGGTAAAAAAGGTAAATACTTACCAATCACAATTACAATAAACGACGAGGTTGACCAGTTTGGTAACCAAGGTCCGGTTGTGGTTGAACAAACCAAAGAGGAGAGAGAGACTAAGACACCTAAAACATATTTAGGTAATGTTAAAGTTGTATGGACAAACGGTACTAACGTTAACACAGCACCAAGAGACGGTGCTCCAGCTCCAGCTCCTAGTTTAGAATCACAAGAAGACGATTTACCGTTTTAATATATGCAGACAGTAGAGATCAATGGATTTTTGATTGACAAGTTCAATCAACATAGCCTAAAAGAAGGTGCAACGCAAGGGACTTGTCCTTTGTGTTCATCTGATAGGCAACCTAAAAACCAGAAAGCACAATGTGCTTCTTACGATTGGGAACGTGGTCTCGGTACTTGTCATAATTGTGACACATCATTTCAACTACATACTTATCAACGTAAAGGAGCCAGTGAGAGAGTCTATGTAAGACCAGAATCACCAGAGCAATTTAAAGAGGTAAGCACAAATGTTGAGACGTGGTTTGGCACAAGGGGTATATCAAAACAAACCTTACAAGAGTTACAAGTAACTGAAGGTAAGGAATGGATGCCTCAGACAAGTAAGACTGAAAATACTATCCAATTTAATTATTTCATGGGTGATCAATTGATTAACGTGAAATACAGGGATGGTAGAAAGAACTTCAAATTATACAAAGGTGCTGAAAAAGTATTTTATAATATTAATAGTATTATAGGGTATGATGAATGTGTGATTGTTGAAGGTGAAATGGATGTGTTAGCTTTGCACGAAGCTGGTATTAAGAATGTAATATCAGTACCTAATGGTGCTACACTAAATTCAAACAACTTAGATTACTTAGATAATTGTATTGATTACTTCGAAGACAAAACTAAGATAGTATTAGCTGTCGATGCAGACGAACCCGGTCAAGCTTTAAAGAACGAGTTCATACGTAGACTAGGTGCTGAGGTATGTTATACAGTAGATTTTGCAGGTTGTAAAGATGCAAATGATTATTTGGTTGAACATGGTACTGATATGTTGAGTTGTGCTATACACGCCGCGAAACAGGTGCCACTAGAAGGAGTTAGTACGTTGTACGATATACAAGATGAGCTTAAGGACTTTGTTAAGAATGGGTTTAAACCAGGGTTTCAAGTAGGGCTTAGGAATTTCGATAGAATATTCTCAACCTATACTGGACAGTTTATTACTGTCACTGGAATACCTAGTAGTGGTAAGTCTGATTTTGTAGATCAAATGGTTGTTGGATATAACAATCAATATGGTTGGAAAACTGCTTTTGCTAGCCCTGAAAATCAACCAACATATCTTCACGCTCATAAACTGATGCGTAAGACTTGGCAAGACATGCCTGGTGTAGGGGATATAGGTAGTGATAAGTGGGATCAAGTAACAGAGAAAGTTAATGACAACTACTTCTTTATAGACATGGATCGTTATACCTTAGAATCTGTACTTCGCAAGGGTGCAGAGCTTGTAAAACGTAAAGGTATTAAGTGTTTAGTTATAGATCCATTTAATAAGATCAGGGACGTAGACTGTAAGACAGAGGATGTTAATCGTTATACAATGGAATATCTAACTAAGATCGAGATGTTTGCTAAGAAATATGACGTACTAGTATTCATAGTCGCTCACCCAACTAAAATGTATAAAGGACAAGATGGTAAGATAGAAGAACCAACTATGTACAATATAAAAGGTGGTGGTGAGTGGTATGATGCGAGTTATCACGGTCTTTTGGTGCACAGGGATTATACTGCGAAAACAACCAAAGTTAAAGTGCTCAAAGTTAAGTTTCAAAACTTAGGAGAGAATGGTGCTGAATCTTTCTTTACTTGGGAACCTCGTTCTGGTAGTTTTGTACCTAATGAACCTGTGACAGCTGAAGTAGATGGACTTCCTTGGGAATAAATGGCTTTCTTTAAAAAAGCTGCTAAAGGCAAAAGCCCAGGTATACTAGAATATACCAAGCAAGACATGAAGCATGCTGGCTGGTGTCATAGGAATAAAATATTTATTTCTGTTATACCAAAAGGTTCTGACTGGCAAGTTGAGATACAACTGGGAAATAAAATACACATGGACCCAAAGACTTATGAAGGTAAAGAGGCTTTAAGACAAATGTATAAATATTATAAATACTACTATGACAAACATTGAAACAGTTTTTTGGTCAGCAGATAAGGCTTACGAATACTTTTATAAAACAATAAAAGAACACGGCTGTGATTTCGCTGATACAAAAGCATTATTTAACGTAGGCTTCACTATATTAGAACCTAAAGCAAGGATAATAACAAGTGAGCACCGTGATTGGAAACATAAGTACGCAGAGGCTGAATGGCAATGGTATTTATCTGGTGATAGAAATATATCTAAGCTAGGCGAGATATACGGTAAAGTACCTGAGATATGGAAACGTATGGCTGATGTTAATGGTGATGTTAATTCTAACTATGGTTGGCAGTGGAAACGTAATCAACAAATTGATTATATTATTGGTTTACTTAGAGTACAGCCTAATACTAGACAAGCAGCGATAAGTATATATGATGCTAAAGAATGGAAGGGTTATACAAACGATACTCCTTGTACTTATGCAGTACAGTTTACGATTGTAAAAAANNAGGCTCGATATGTGTGTTACGATGCGATCTAACGATCTTTGGTACGGTTTTTGTAATGATCAATATCAATTTTCAAAACTACAAGAATTAGTTGCTGAGAAATTAGATATACCAATGGGTACTTATTATCATTTTGCACATAACCTACATTTATATAACGATAAAATATGACATACTACTTATACCACATACCAGGTAAAAAAATTGGTGTAACTCGCAACCTTGAAGAGCGAGTTCATAAACAACAAGGTTACCACGAAGGTGAGTATGCAATACTCGCTGAGTCAAAAGACATTACTGAAATTAGCAATTTAGAAATTGAAATGCAAAAAGCTTTTGGCTATAAAGTAGATAGACAATTATATAAGAACTTAAAATTTAATAAAGACATGAAAATAAACGTAACAGAACAAACAACTACTTTTCCTTGTCCATTAAACAAACTCAAAGGCCAACTTATGGATAACATAGGTATGAACTGGAGTACGGTTGATGGTAATGTTAGTATAACATCAGAAACAGTAAGGTGGATAATGAAAAACGTCAAAACATCAATGTATACAAACGATAGATGTTATATATATAATAAAGCTTTTGCTAGATGGTTTGATAATAATAGTCCATACCCTAGAACTGGAGCGCTAGCACCAACTGGTGTTAGACAAGAAAATGCTAGAGCAGTGGCACACTTTGATTTGATTAGAGAATGGGCTAACGACAGAGGCTTATACGACGGTGGTGATCCTAAAACACAAGCGTTAAAACTAGTTGAAGAAGTTGGTGAGACTTGTAGGGCTATACTAAAAGAGGACGCTAAAGAAATGGTTGATGGTATTGGCGATTGTGTAGTTGTACTAACTAATCTAGCTGAGTTAATTGGTACTCCAATTGAAAACTGTATTGAAGCAGCTTATGATGAAATTAAAGATCGTAAAGGAAAGATGGTTAATGGAACATATAAAAAAGACTAGTATGAGTGATAGAGAAATTATAGACGCAAAACAGGGTATTGAAAGAAAGTCTTATGGCTTTCGTGATCCTGTAGTTAAAAATGTTGTTGACAAGTTTGTATCAAGATCTGATGTTGGATATGCTAAATACGGTAGAACATTAGATACTGAACGTACTGGTGGACATAAAGACTTACTTGGATATTTAAATGATATACAAGAGGAACTTATGGACGCTGTGCTATACATACAAGCCGCACGTGAAGAGCTCCATGAAAAGGAGAATTAGAAGAAAAAGAGGTCCTGTTGTAAGTAAGAAAGTTACTTGCGATGGGATTAAGTTCGCTTCCGGTCTTGAAAAGTATATGTATCTCGCCCTAAAACAAGCTAAAATACACGCTGTATATGAGGGCGCAACATTTGTAGTTCAAGAAGGTTTTGAGTTTAAAAATAAAAGTTATGAGCGTCAAGGTAACGGAAAAGGAGAGTTTAAAAACAGGGGTGAGAAAAAGATCTTACCAATTAAATATACTCCAGATTTCGTAAGTGATTCATTTATAATAGAATGCAAAGGTCGTGCAAACGAAAGCTTTCCATTGCGTTGGAAAATGTTTAAAAAGTATGTAAAAGCAAACCTACCTCGTGTAATTATATATAAACCTCAGAACCAAAAGGAATGCGACAAAGTAATAGAATTAATAACCAAAAAATCTAAGAAATGAAAAGAGATAAATGGGAATTAAGCTTTGGAATGTATCCTGGTTTTTTAATCGGTGTAAGATCTTATACCGAACCCTACAGAACAAATCATGTGTTATATCTACCGTTTGTAGATATCTGTTTAACAATTTACAAAAACTAATTTAATGAATATAAATAATAAAATTTTATCGGATATTACCGTACACATGAAGTATGCAAAGTACATACCAGAATTAAACAGAAGAGAAACATGGGAAGAGTTGGTGACAAGGAATAAAGAGATGCACCAAAAGAGATACCCAGATTTATATAACGAAATAGAAGAAAATTATAGATATGTATATAAGAAAAAAGTTTTACCAAGTATGCGAAGCCTTCAATTCAGTGGTAAACCGATTGAAATCTCGCCTAACAGGCTTTACAACTGCTCGTATTTACCTATTGATCACACTGATAGTTTTAGCGAAACTATGTTTCTGCTACTATCTGGTTGTGGGGTAGGTTATTCAGTACAAAAACACCATATAGAAAAGCTACCACACGTAACTAAACCTTTTGAAATGAGGACCAGAAGATTTGTCATCGGTGATAGCATTGAAGGATGGTCAGATGCAATCAAAGTTTTAATCAAGTCTTATTTGGGTCATAAGAGATCATCTAAGGTCAAATTTGATTATTCGGATGTTAGGCCAAAGGGGGCAAGGCTCGTGACCTCTGGGGGAAAAGCACCTGGACCACAACCATTAAAGGAATGTTTATTAAAAATTAAAGGTATACTAGATGCTAAAGAAGATAGTTCAAGGCTTACAACTCTTGAAGTTCACGATATTATATGCCACATTGCTGATGCTGTTCTTGCTGGTGGTATCCGTAGAGCAGCTCTTATTAGTCTTTTTTCGGCTTACGACGAAGAGATGATTTCGTGTAAGTCTGGTAGTTGGTGGGAGAAAAACCCACAACGTGGTCGGGCTAATAATTCTGCAGTATTAATAAGACATAAAATAACTAAAAACTTCTTCACACAGCTGTGGAAGCGTATAGAGTTGTCAGGTTCTGGAGAGCCGGGTATCTATTTTAATCACGATAAGGATTGGGGCACCAACCCCTGTTGTGAAATAGCTCTACGTCCATTCCAGTTCTGCAACCTATGCGAGGTTAATGTATCAAATATAAAAGATCAAGATGATTTTAATGCTAGAGTAAAAGCAGCATCATTCATTGGTACGTTACAAGCTGGATATACAGAGTTTCATTATTTAAGAGAAATATGGCAAGACACAACTGAGAAAGATGCTCTTATAGGTGTGTCAATGACAGGTATAGCATCCAACACTGTATTGAATTTAGATATGAAAAAAGCAGCAGATGTAGTTAAACGTGAAAACTCTAGAATTGCAAAGCTTATAGGTATAAACAAAGCTGCAAGAACAACGTGTGTAAAACCTGCAGGGACAACATCTCTAGTACTTGGGACGTCTTCAGGTATTCACGCATGGCACAATGATTATTATGTACGTAGATTGCGCGTTGGTAAAAACGAAGCTATATATAATCATTTAGTAAAAAACCATCCTGAGCTCATTGAAGATGAATACTTCAGACCTCATGATACTGCTGTAATTGAAATACCACAATCATCACCAGAGAATTCAACACTTAGAACTGAATCTGCTTTTGATCTATTAAAGCGGGTTAAAAAAGTTGCTAATGAATGGGTTAAATCCGGTCATAGAACTGGGAGCAATACACATAATGTTTCAGCAACAATAAGTTTAAAGAAAGATGAATGGGATAAAGCAGGTGATTGGATGTGGGAAAATAGAGACTGTTACAACGGTCTTGCTGTACTGCCTTACGACGGTGGTACTTATACTCAAGCTCCTTTTGAAGATATAACTAAAAAGAAGTTTGATGAGTTAGTGAAATCATTACACGATGTAAATCTTGAAGACGTAATGGAAGAAACTGACGAAACAGATCTGTCAGGCGAATTGGCTTGCGCAGGCGGATCATGTGAAATAACAAGCCTTTAACTAAAACAAATAATATGAAAAATGTTTTAATGAGTTTTGCTTTAGCAGTACTGTGTACTGTAAGTGTTAACGCTCAAAATGCAAAAGGTAACTGGTATATAGGTACTAATGACATTGCTAACGTAGCTTGGACTGAATGGTCTGTAGCTCCAACTGTTGGTTATGCTATTAGTGATAAACTAGTTATTGGTGCGAATTTATCGCAAGCAGATTCTACTGCTGATATGGTAATTGATGTAAATGCTAGATATTTCTGGAATGGATATTTTGTATATGGATCTTTACCTAATTTAGATGCTGATATGTTAAGTATAGGATTTGGTAAGATGTTTACATTGCACCGAGGAGTATACGTTGATCCTAAAGTAGTTTACGATGTAAACCAAGGAACAACAAACTTAATGTTAGGTGTAGGACTTAAATTTTAGTATTAACTTAAAAGTAAAAAAAAATGGAAACAGTATTTAATTATTTAAATGGATTCTTTAGTGG
>ENA-UZWR01004130-UZWR01004130.1-metagenome-genome-assembly--contig:-Day-1-25m-contig-4130_pt1 | contig 10664 bp, 11 predicted proteins | sample MGYA00260337_ERZ794897 | MGnify/ENA metagenome assembly ERZ794897 | reverse complement strand
ATATATAAATGATTAAAGGTTCTCTTAGTGAGAACCTTTTTTTTCTCTTTTTTTTAAAGTTATATATTTATATATGAACAAAACAAATATAAAGAAGTTATGGCAAAATTCGATTTTCCAACGGAAGTAATAGATCTTCCATCAAAGGGTAAACTATATCCCGAATCAAATCCATTATTTAAAGGTTCTGTTGAAATTAAGTATATGACTGCCAAAGAGGAGGATATACTAGCTTCACAAAACTTAATTAGAAAAGGAGTAGTACTTGATAAGTTATTTGAATCAGTAGTTGTTGGTGAAGGTGTAGATATCAATGATATATTCATTGGTGATAAAAATGCAATCCTTTTAGCAACTCGTATCTTAGGATATGGTAAAGATTACCAAGTAGAAGTAACTGATCCATATTCTGGAGAACAACAAAAGGTTAACATAGACCTTTCTAAAGTTCAAATAAAAGAAGTAGATGAAAGTAAGTTAGCTAACGATAATAGATATGAGTTTGATTTACCACTTGGTAAGAAAAAAATAGTATTTAGATTACTAACACATAAAGATGAAAAAGATATTAATGCTGAAATAACTGCATTAAACAGATTAACCAAAGGTGATGTAGTATCACAAGATGTAACTACTCGTTTACGATATATGATACAAGAAGTAGATGGTAATACAGATAGAGCATTTATTAATAATTATGTAAAGAATAGTTTACTTGCTAGAGATTCCAGAGCTCTTAGAAAGTTTATTCAAGCATTCACACCTGATTTAGATTTAAAATTTGAATTTACATCAGATATAACAGGAGAGAAGGAGGAGTTAGATATCCCATTTGGGGTAAGCTTTTTTTACCCTTCCGAGTGATTATAGTATCCAACTTCACAATCAAATTTGGGAAATGGTTAACTATGGTAATGGATTTACTTGGTCAGAAGTTTACTTCATGCCAATCCATTGGAGAAATTTCTATTTCAAAAAACTATTAGAGGCTAAGAAGAAAGAAAAACAGGAACACGACAAGGCTACCAAAAAAGGTGGTGGTAGAGGTCCTAATGTAAGAGTGAAGAAGTAATTTCTTCACTTTTTTTTTGTTTTATATTTATATAAGAACAATTATATAGGATACTCAACATGGCAAAAAAGAAAATTAATGAACTATCGGCCGCTTCAAGATTTGTAGGAGCATTTTTTGATGGTATATCTCGTAATACTACTAATAGATTTTTAGCTAAAGCTAGAAAATCTGGAACACCAAAACCCGTACTAGATAAACTTGATAAAATCAGAAAAGAAAAAGCTGAATTAGATGCTTTATTAAAGAAATACTCAAAGTAAGAACTAATAGATGGCTGAATCAAGAGCAACATTACTAAAACAAATAAAAGCACTTCAAAAGGAAATTGCAGACCTTTCGAATAGTGATATTGCGCGACAAAAAGAGTTAAATAAAAAAATAAGAGAAACAATCAATGCTCTCAAGGAACTTAACAAAGAAAGGTTAGCCAATGCATCTGCTGAAGAATCATCTCAAAAAAGTTTAAACGGAATATATGAACAATTTTCCAATCAACAAAAAGGAACATTGGATATGGTTTATGCAGGACAAGATAAAAATCAAGAGGCTGCTTATAAGGTTATGGATATTAACCGTAGTATTGCTCAACTAAGTTCTGAAGATGAATATCAAAAACTAGCTTTACTTGCACAGAGAGATGATGCAATGGGTAAACTTGATGGTAGAAGTAAAGGTTTAATCAAAAATCTAAAAGAACAAAACTCAATAGCTAACGATTTCGGTAATATGAGTGAAAGCCATAAACAAATACTTGAAGGCCAAAAAGCAGTATTAGATGGTATAAAAAATACTATACAAGGTACGATTGATACTGCAGTTACTTTATATGGTAACTTACAAGGAGCAATTGGTGGTGTAATCACAGGATTAGGATTTGTAGTAGATAAGATAGGAGATGCAAATAAAGAGTTAGGAACTACAATGTTCCAAACAGATGGTGTAGCCAGAAGTGCTGGTGTACTATCATTTGTATTTGAAGATGCAGCACAAAACGCTAAAGATTTAAGTGCAGAACTTGGTGATACAGGAAAGGCATCATTTGATTTACAAACCAATATTGGACTAATGTCCAAGAATATGGGTATTAGTGGAACAGAAGCAACTAAATTAGTAGGTGCACTATCACGATTAAATGATGGTTCTACTGATATTGCAAGTGATATGGTTGCAACCTCAAGAGAGTTTGCAAAACAAAATGGAATAATCCCAGCTCAATTGATGGGAGATTTAGCAAATTCAACTGAAGAGTTTGCATTATTCGGTAAAGATGGTGGTAAAAATATATTAGAAGCTGCAGGATATGCTGCTAAACTTGGTACTAACATGAGTACACTTAGTGGTATAGCAGATGGATTACTTGATTTTGAAACATCTATTACTAAAGAATTAGAATTAGGTGCAATGTTAGGTAAAAACATTAATCTTAGTAAAGCAAGAGAGCTTGCATATAGTGGTGATATAGAAGGAGCAACAAAAGAAACTCTTAAACAATTAGGTGGTGTTGATGCATTCAATAAAATGGATTACTACCAAAAGAAACAAACAGCTGACTTATTGGGTGTATCTGTTGCAGAATTGCAAAAGATGAACCAGAATATGGAACAAGCTGATACAATAGGTGGTGTTTTAAATTCAAAATTCTCTACTTTTAATGAAATAGTTAATGCTGGAGTAAATTCCGCTCTTGGTACAACCTTAAAAACATTGGGTGGCGCAGTTTCTGCAGCAGCTCAAATGGGTGGTTCATTTGCTCAAATGGGATTCGATGTAAAAGGAATGGCATCAAAGTTACCAGGTATTGGAAAATTCTTTGGTGGAGGAGGAGGAGCTGGAGCCGCAGGTGGAGGTTTAACAAAAGCTGGCAAACCTGATATGAGGCTCAAAGCAAATAAATCACCAATCGGTGGAAAAGGAAGTATAATGGATGGTATGAGTAAAATTAATATGAGTGCAGTTCTTAAAGGAGCCGCGGCGATGGTATTAGTAGCAGGAGCAGTATTCATATTTGGAAAAGCAGTTCAAGAATTTATGAAAGTTAGTTGGAGTGCGGTTGGAATGGCCGTAGTATCAATGTTAGCATTAGTTGGTGCAGTTGCTCTCTTAGGGGCAATTATGATGAGTGGAGTTGGAGCTGTTGCAATTCTAGCAGGAGCCGCGGCAATGTTAGTTGTTGCATCTGCAGTATTAGTATTAGGTATTGGATTACAAGCAATAGGAACAGGATTTGAAATGTTAGGAGCAGGAATCTCAACATTTATACCTATCTTAACTGGAGTTGCAAGTAGTATAATGGGAATGGTTACAATGATTGCACCAATAGCATTATTATCATATGCATTATTTGGATTATCAGCCGCAATGATGGGATTAGGAGTATCTATGGCATTCTTAGGAATCGCAGGATTACCTGGATTACTAATGTTAGCTGGAATTGCTGCAGTTTCAGGACCAATTATAAAAATGGCAGGAATGCTTGGTATAGGAGGAGAATCAGAAGCTGGTGCAATAGAAGGTGGTTCATTGAGTGAATATGAAACAAATATGTTATCTAAAATGGATCAGTTAATACAGGCAACATCATCACAAAGAGATATTTTCTTAGATAAAGATAAAGTTACCAATGTAGTTATGGATAGAGGTGAAAGAAGTGCTGTAAATAAGTTCTCATTAAATAAAGCTTAAATATTATGCCAACAATATTAGAATTATTTCATAGTAGTGGTTTAAGGGATTCAGTTAAGGCTGATAAGGAAACTCTTGTCGAACAAGAAACAAGTGGAATTCGTATTAAATCACTTGTTGAGTTAAATAACCCACTTATCTATGGTAACGAAGCCACACGTATTGCAAATCGTTCAACATCTGATGTTGAGGAAATGACAACTTCTAATAGAGGTAGTGGTACTGATGGTGGTTTAATAGGAAAAGGACTTTCAAAACTTGGTATTGATGGTGGTATAAGTGGACTTAGAGATAAGGTAAATTCCAAATTAGGAATACCTACAAACGCAATACCAACTAGATTAATAGGTAAAGAAGATTTTAAAGGATTAAAATCTACTGATCCTGTTACATTAGATACATATGGTGATAATGGAACTGAAATTGGTAAATTTCTAAAACAAACTGGTGGTGGAAACCCAAAAACAATTGGTAAACAAGCTCTTGGAAAAGGAATAGGAGTTGCAAAGGATGTTCTAAGAGGAGCTTTATTTGGTGAAGGTGCAGAAGAAGCAACTAATGGGGCAAACTTAGAATACGCAGTAGAATTTACTGATAATACAAACAAATATACTGAAGTAAAAAAAACACAAAGATTAGTATCACCTGATGGTGCACAAAAAGATTTAGAAAAAAATTCAAAACTAGGAGGAGTAAAATTACAATCAGTATCACCTATATATGGTTTAAAAAGAAAAGAAGAAGATAGAAGAGGATGGTTACAAGGACGTGAATACGGAATGAACTCACTTGAGAATAGTAGATATTCTCCTGAAACAGATGAGACTAGATTTACAAAAAAGAAAGATACCTCAATGAAATCAGAATATCGTTTGACAACTGGTGATGGATTAAATACAATATCACCAGCAGATGATTTTACAATGGAAGATAATGCTTTCATGAAAGTTGGTGAAGATGTATATAGAGATTTCGTTCCATTGTGGTTTAAAAAAATAGGTGCTACAAAACCACTTGTATTTAGAGCAATCATTAGTGGATTAACAGAAACATCAACTCCATCATGGAGCGGAAATAAATTTATAGGTAATCCATATTCATTTTATACGTATAGTGGTGTTGAAAGAAGTGTATCTTTCAATATTAAATTAATGGCATCATCTCCAATTGAATTAAACGTTATATGGGAGAGATTAAAAGTATTAACATCATACACTTATCCAACAATTTACAAAGGATTATCAAATCCACCTATTATAGAATTTAGACTGGGTTCTATGTATGTAGATAGAGTTGCTTATGTAGATTCATTAACTTATACAATACCTGATGAATCAAATTGGGAAACTGATGGTAATATTGGGTATCTACCAAAAACGATAGATGTTGCACTTTCTATGAAGTTTATAGAATCTGGAGGAGCAGAAGATAGATTATATGATATGGATATATCTAAAGCAGCTGCTAAAACAATTAACGATGCAAGAAAAGATGAAGTAGATGCTATAAATGAAGAAGCAAAAACCAGAGGTGGTAAGGCTGTTGCAGTACCTCAAAAAGTAACAGAGAAAAAACAATCTTCTGTTACTGTATTAAAAGGAAAAGGAAGTTCAGCATTCGGAAAAGCAAAAGATGTATTAAAAAGTCTTAAAGGAAAAGCTGATAATGTTACGACTACTCCAGCTGATAAAGAAGCAGCTATTACAGACCCAAAAGTTGGTCAATCTGCAATAGTTGAAAAACTTGATGGTAAAACTCCAATAGAGGCAATTAAGGAAAATGAATCAAAGTTTAACATAACAAAAACCCAATCAGCTAAACTTGCTTCATTAAAGTTGATGTGGACAGAAGCAAAAATAATAAAAGAGTCCGAACTTGATAAATGGGAACTTCATTCCCTTAACGGTTGGGCTAGCACATATGGATATACAAATATCATGATTGTTAAATGTTCTAGTTCCGGTGAATATATAGCTGGTAACACTAAAGCTTTTGCTTCTAATGGAATGAATACCACTCTAGGGATAAAGTATAATTTAGATTATGACAATTAACAATTATGGGAAGATATAACAGTAGTAAAACACAGAAATTAAACGATGGTAGACAAGTTCTACGATCTAAAATCTATCCTAATATACCAAAAAGGGATAATGATATTCATATTGTAACTCAACAAGGAGATAGATTGGATTCTCTTGCAAATCAATTTTATGATGATTCATCTTTATGGTGGATTATTGCAACTGCCAATAATATACATGATTCAGGATTTTCAGTAGCACCAGGAACAATACTAAGAGTACCTGTTGATTATCTTGGAATTACGCAAAATTTTAATAAATAAATAAAACAAAGTTATGTTTCCACAACTAAGTAACATTGATTCACGAATTTGGAACTCGATACAGGATAAAACGGGTAAGAACCTTCGCGCTTCACAAACAATGCCATGGATTCGAGTAACATCTACTATGGGTAATTGGTTGAGTATGGAATCTTGTGCTGAGAAGGGAGAATCATTTGCACAAAAATACGGTAATACTAAACGAAGTGGTAGGTTGGGTATAACTAATGATGCAGATGGAAATAAAGATATTTATGGTAAAGAATCTACTGATAGAGCTCTTAGACCTTCCCCTGTAATAAATTCAATTTCGGTAACTCAAGGAACTGAGGGATTAAGTAAAAAAACATCATTTACAATTATATGCTATTCATTAGGACAGGCAGATGTAGTTATGAAATACTTTTTAGAACCAGGAAATATGGTTTTAGTAGAATGGGGTGAAAACACAAGGAAATCTGTTGCTCAAAAAGTAAAACTTGATGCTTGTTCAGTTGCAGTTTTGGCCGGACATAACGTTCTTCAAAAAAAGAGAATGGCAGCCGGTGATATGTCTATGCACACAAATGAACACAGACCTGATGATGGTGCTACTCCAATGAATGGAGGACAATATGATGCGGTACTTGGTTATATAACAGGAGGAGGAATGAAGTATGGTGATAATGAATCATATGAAATTTCAGTTGAATTATCATCAGTAGGAGAACTACCTGCATATTTACAACATCATAAGGATGTTAGTGGAAAGGATGTCAAAGACAGTGCATTAACTTTTCAAGAAGGAGAATTAGAAAAAGAACATCCTAAATTTCCAAAAGGATATAAATTATTTATGCAAATGTTTAATGATTTGCCTTCTAATAAAAGACACAAAGAAGTAAAAAATTTGAAGGACCAAGATTGGGCTCTCGATGCATCAAATTTCATAAATTTTGACAAAACAATGAATGAAAATTTACTTGAGCAAATAGGTGAAGGATCCAAATTATCAGGAATGGGTAAGAATGATCAAGGAGATGATATTGAAATAATGACAGATATGCCACTATTTAGTGATAAGCGATTTTTAAAAGTTTCACTTGCATTTACAATATTGGATACACAATCAGCCGCCTTTCAAGCAAATTCATTGGGTAATTGTAGTGTTAAACCAGCATCAATGAATATTTCTTGGAAAAATACAATACTAAGAGCCCATAAAAATATATTTTCTGCCGATTCTGACTATTTACATATTCCAAATAAATATTCTCCAGATTGGGATTTGAAAAAAGTTCTTGCTACAACCAAGGGAGTAGTAGAGATACTACCACCTAAAGAAAGATTTGGAGCTCCTAATGCAAAAGGAGGATTGACTTTGGATACCAATGAACCAGGTATTGCTATTGATACTCACCCACATGGAGAATCTGCAGATGACCCAAAATTAAATTATTTTCCCCGTCTTGATAACTGTTTGTTTTTTGACCAACAATTTCATGATAAATGTGTAGAACCAACTGAATTCGATGCATATGAATGGGGATTCTTACGAGATTTATATATTAATTTTGATTTCTTCTGTGATGTAATGCAAAAAACAGGACTTGTTACTAAAGATGTATATTATGATTTATTAAATGGTATATCATCTGCAGTTAATTTAAATTGGGAGTTTCAAATAATACAAACTAAATGGAAAGTACCAATTTATCATCCAGATTATAATTCAACAGAAGATAAATTTGTAAAATACATTCAGAGTACGGAAACCGATTTAAAACCACAAACAACAGGTGATAATGAACTACAAGTAGTATGTTTAGCATCAACTGGAGATCCTACTAAGCTTGTTTCAAAAGGAATTGGATTAGCTAAATTCAAATCAAGAGGGTCTGAAACTCCATTTTTATCATGTGATTTTACTATGGATATTCCTGGAGCAATGAAAGGTATGATAGTTGCAAAAGGACAATCAGGAACATCATCCCCAAATATGAATCCTGAGGCAAAAGAAGGGTATGATGAAAGCAGTAAAAAATCAGAAGGTTTATTTTCAAATGAAGCAGATTCTGTAAAATTGATATTAAATCCAGTTACTATTGCAAAATCTAAATCACAAGCAGAAGCAGATAAGAAAGCAGAAGAAGAAAGAATAGAGGCAGAAAAGGGATGGATAGAAAAGACAACAGACTCAGCAAGTAGTAAATGGTCAGCTTTCGCTCAAGCTGTAGGAATAGAAGATACTGAGGAGGAAATTGCACTTGCAGCACAAGCTAAATCCAATATTGAATTCTTTTTAAAAAATGTACTGGTAGTACCTGCAATTCAAGGACTTGCTGAGGGTGAATCTGATGATATTGTAAAAAATTGGCATGATTGGGGTAGTAGTTCTACCGTAGATATTAATAGTTTTATTCTTGCTGGTGGGTGGAATGATTCAAGTTTATTAAAAAGAATACAAAGATATAATATACAGAAACACGATGCAGAGGGTAATGTTTCTGGAGGAGGCCAGGATTCTAAAACAAATGTACCACTATTACCAATTAAATTTAATTTTACTATACATGGAGTATCTGGTCTTCAAGTGGGAAATACCTTTTCAATACCTGATTTACCTGGTAAAAGTTATAGTAAGAAAATTTTTCAAATCACTTCGATAGAACATAGTATTTCACAAGATTTATGGACTACTTCGGTTGAGGGTAGTATGCGAAATTTAGATGCAGGTAGTGGTACAATAAAAAAATTTAATGATAGGTAATAAAACAAGATAATGAATATTGACAGATATAAACAACTAAGTAAATCTTCTTATATTAATAATAGTAAGAAGATTGAGACATCTATTCCTCTACCAAAAGATGTAGATTATAAACGTGGGTACATCAATAGATATTTTATTCAGAAAGTTAACGATAAGGGTTCTCCTATATATGAATTAAATTCTACTACTTTTCAATCTTATAAAAACAAAGCACAATTTAGTTCGGTTTCATTGAAATGGAGAATAGTTGGACCAACACTTCCACAATACGATTCTAAAGGTGTTGTAATTGATAAACCAGTTTCAGATTCAAATAGAATAGCTATACAATTGGTAGCTCACACGATACCAAATTTAAAATTATATCTTCCCAATTTATTACAATTTTATAAAAAGTAATATATATAGATATAGAAACTAAATACGTTATATGAGTCACTTATCACTTACAGAAAAACAACAATTACAATTTGATTGGAGATACAAAGGAGTATCTATCCTAAACTTACTAACAGAATCCGAAACTAATTCTATTTCAAGTGAGTTAGAAAGAATCCGAGTTAAAAGACAAAAAAACGATGTAAATGGAGAGTGGGGAGATTATGACCCTTATATGTACCCACATAAAGAATCTAAAGTTCTTGATGGGTTAATGAAACACCCTAAAGTAATAGAAGCTTGTGAATTTCTTATGGATTCTAAAATATTAGGTGTTCAAACTTGGGCATATTTTAAACCACCAGGTCAATTAGGTAGAGATATGCACCAAAACATATTTTACACACAATGTAAGACTAATGAAATAATAAATGTTTCGATTGCATTAGATAATGCAGACCCACAAAATGGTTCTGTTTGGTATTTAGAAGGTTCTCATCGTTTGGGAAAACTACCAATTGAAGTTGATGAAATTCGAGCTGGTTCTAATCCAAAAAATTGGAGAAGTGAAAGAGGTAAACCTTGTGTATTACCAGCTGACCATAATTTTCCACATATAGATGGGTATCTTAGAAGAGGACAAGTTGCATTACTTCACTCAAATGTAATACATGGTTCAGGTGAAAACACATCAGATAGATTCCGAAGAGCATTTTTAACTGGATATATAAAAGAAGGAGCTAATTTTGCAGCTGGTGCACAAATGAAAAGAAAACCTATTGATGTAGGTTCTGCAAAACTTTCTTAAAAATAATTCACTTTTTGCTTGGATTTCTCGTTTATTTTTCGTATATTTACTATGTAAATAATTAATAACACTTAAAACTTAAACGAATGATTTACTTAGTACATCCCCAACACATCGTATCAAGAGCCCTTGGTATCGATTCTTTCACAAAAATGATTAATGATGAACAAGTTCAATTCTCTGAATTGGTTGATACTTCAGTACAGATAGCTGAAGAATGGACTAACGATTGGGATGAAGACCAAGGATTTGGTTCTTCAGATGGAACTTATCTTCTAAAAGATTTTATGGATACTATCATATCATCTTATACTAAGGGATATAAAACAGTATTTAATCCTTCGTTAAACATAATTAAACTTTAAAACATGACAATTAAACAATTTTATTTAGAAACATACCCAACTGATGATATGGGTAACGATATTAAAGATGATACTACCTTTTTGGGTTTGATTACCGAATTAGTTGGTGAAAATGATATATATGATTACATTGGTGTTTACGATAGTTTAATAAGAGAAAGATTATTCTCAGAACTAGCAAAACAACTAAAAACAAGTTATGAGCTCATTTATGATTTATGGTTAAAATAAATCAAAAATAATTGAAAAAAAGCTTG
>ENA-UZWR01017592-UZWR01017592.1-metagenome-genome-assembly--contig:-Day-1-25m-contig-17592_pt1 | contig 10668 bp, 9 predicted proteins | sample MGYA00260337_ERZ794897 | MGnify/ENA metagenome assembly ERZ794897 | reverse complement strand
CGGAACAACGTCGACACATGCTCATGATCGGAGACCCAGGTACTGGGAAATCGATGCTCGCCCGTTCGATGACTGATCTCTTGCCAAAGGATGCTTTGGAAGATGTTCTCGTCTATCCAAATGAAGACGACGAGAATGAGCCTCGTGTCCGCTCTGTGCCAGCAGGTAGAGGAGATCGCATCGTCCGCGTCCAGAAAGAAGCAATTCGTGAACAAAAAGAGAAAGCACAACGTATGCTTCTTATTGGATTCGGTGCTGTTGCGTTCCTCCTCGTCATTGTGGCGATTCCTACTGGTGATATCCTTACTCTTCTCTTTGGTATGTTCTTACTCATGTTTGGATACATGTTCATCCGCAGCCGCCTCGGCTCTGGTGATGAGGGGCGAATTCCAAAAGTTCTCGTCAAGCATGACCCCGATGAGCGCCCTCCGTTTGTAGATGCAACTGCTACTCTCTCTGGTTCCCTTTTGGGCGATGTACGCCACGATCCGTTCCAATCTGGTGGTATGGAGACTCCTGCTCACGACCGTGTCGAACCAGGGGCAATCCATCGAGCCAACAAGGGCGTTCTCTACATTGATGAGATTAACCTTCTTCGCCTAGAAGAACAGCAAGCACTTCTCACAGCCATGCAAGAGCGTGCTTTCCCTATCTCAGGGCGCAGCGAACGATCATCTGGTGCTTTGACAAAGACCGAACCAGTCCCATGTGACTTCATCCTCATTGCAGCAGGAAATCTTGACGCCATTCAAGGAATGCATCCTGCTCTTCGAAGCCGTATCCGTGGATATGGATACGAGGTTTATGTTAATTCAGAGATGCCTGACACAAACCGCAATAGAAAGCGTTTGATTCGTTTCATTGCTCAAGAAGTCCGACGTGATATCGGCAGTTCAAGAGAAATTCCACACTTCGATAAAACAGGTGTTGCTCTCATCTTGCGTGAAGCACAACGTCGTGCTGGTCGCAGAGGTAAGCTCTCACTTCGATTGCGTGAACTTGGAGGATTGGTCCGTATTGCCGGTGACTTGGCTGCTGAAGATGGTGCGCCGTATGTTACCGATGCTCATGTACTTGCAGCACGTTCCATTGCTAAACCACTCGAGCAACAAGTTGCTGACCGAATGATTGAACGACGCCAAGACTATGCTCTGATCGTCAATTCCGGAAATCGAATTGGTCGTGTCAATGGTCTAGCTGTTCTCGGTGCGAACTCTGGCCTTTCGGACTTCTCTGGCATTATGCTTCCAGTTGAGGCTCTGGTTACGCCATCTCAAGGCGGTGGCGGAAAGATTCACGCAACTGGTGGATTGAGTGATCTCGCTAAAGAGAGTGTAACCAACGTTAGTGCAGTCATCAAGAAACTCACTGGCAAGGACGTTTCAGATTATGATATTCACATACAATTCGTAGATACGCATGGTGTTGATGGCGATTCCGCTTCGATTACGATCGCCACTGCAATCATTTCAGCGCTTGAGTCCATCCCAATTCGTCAGGACTTAGCAATGACAGGTTCACTCTCTGTTCGTGGTGAAGTCTTACCGATTGGTGGCGTCACTGCAAAGATTGAGGCTGCCGCTCGCTCTGGTGTGAAGACAGTAATCATCCCACGCTCCAATATGCAGGATGTTCTTCTGGATGAAGAGTTTGAAGGAAACGTGGAAGTTATTGCTGTTGATACACTCGATGAAGTGATGGAACACGCACTGATTACTCATGACCAGAAGCAGAGTCTTGTTGATCGATTAGGGGCTGTTATCGATCGTCTTACACCGGATTTATCTGGGCCAACAACATCGATTTAGAATCGTGGTCACATCATCGACTTGATAGGTAGGGTTTGCTCGCCTTAGATATGGATGAACTGGAAGGACAAGCCACTCGCGTCGATGCGAGTAAAGGCGCCTTGCTCGTTCTCTTTCTTGTAACCATGATCGACATGATTGGATTTGGAATTGTTATTCCATTCCTTACCTACCTTGTTGAAGATTTAGCAGGGGAACAAGATGCTGCTTCCATCGGCATCTGGGTTGGCCTCTTGATGACATCTTACTCCGCAGCCCAATTCTTGTTCTCACCGATATGGGGTGCACTTTCCGACCGTATTGGACGCAGGCCAGTCCTTATGATTGGGCTTGTTGGTAATACTGTCTTCTTCACCATGTTTGGTCTTGCAAATACCCTGCTGATGGCTCTCATTGCTCGATTCCTTGCTGGTGTATTCAATGGAAACATTGCAGTTGCCCGTGCTTACATTGGTGATGTTAGTACTCCGCAACAACTCGCCACACGAATGGGTCTAATCGGTGCCGCATTCGGTCTTGGTTTTACCATAGGTCCATTCCTTGGCGGAGAACTTTCAGCACCTGCAGAGCGATGGGACTTGTTTAAGGATACGATTTTTGAAACATATCCCTATCTTCTACCCTGCGCCCTAGCAAGCGTTTTATCCATTGTTTCTCTCCTCTTTGCATTCAAATCTCTTCCAGAATCTTTGCCTGAGAATCGACGTGTTGTCGATAAATCACGAACATGGGGTGCAACGATGAAGCGTTCCTTTAGTAGCGTAAAGGAAATGATTGGAACCAAGCACATCGGTTCGGTAATGTGGGTGACGTTCCTCTTCATGTTTGGGTTTACCATCATGCATGCAGTCTTTATTCTCTATACTCAAATGGATCCAGCATCGGGTGGGCTAGGGTTTAGTGAAGCTGATAACGGCAGAATTTTCGCACTCATTGGTATACTTGGAATTTTCACCCAAGGAGGATTGATAGGCCCCCTCTCACGGAAATATGGGAGTGTCTTCATCCTTCGACTTGGAACTGTCTTAACCGGAATTGGACTGGTTATGGTGCCATATTCGCAATCTGAATACATGTGGCTTTGGCTCTTCCCAATTACTGGATGTATTGCGATTGGCAACGGTCTATTTCAACCGTCCTCAAGTACGTTGCTTACTGCCATTTCTCGTCAAGAGGGATATGAGTTGGGGACTGTGATGGGAGCTCAAGAATCCTTGTCATCTTTTGCACGAATCCTTGGACCTCTTACTGGAGGATTTGTTTGGACAAAGACTGTCGCAAGAAGCGATTTCTTCGATTATCATACAGCATTCCATCTTTGTGGTATCTTGATGCTCTGTGCGTTCCTCCTCTCTCTACGAGTTTCATTCCGACCTTCATGGACTCAATCAGAGGAATAAACTTCCTTCACGTTAAATTCAAACGTGGGAAGGTCGAGAGCCACGCATGGACGATGCCCTCGCTGTCTTTGACAACAATACATTCCATCGCCGACTTGGTGGCTTGACATTTGCAGTCATTTTACTGACAGTACTCACGATTTGGATGATTGAACTCGAAGGTGTTCTCCAACCATTTTTTATCGCTTTAGGAATTTATTTCGTTCTAAAACCAGGTTCGGATTACCTCTCAAAAAATGGATTTCCACTTGGTTTATCCTATCTGACAATGGTTCTTTTGATGCTCTTAGTCATCGTATCTGCGGGTTATGTCGCTTACGATCAAGCAAGTGATTTGGCGAATGATAGTGATAAGATTGAAGACTATAACGGTAAACTCAACAAACGTTGGCAGAAAATAAAGGCAGCTCCACTTGTGGGATCTTCGATAACAGAATCGCTGAATACAACCAACGGAACCTTGTCTGAAGATTTGGCAGAAATGGGTCTCTTATCGAAAGATTCCCAAGTATCTGATTTGATAGGCGATATGGTTGCAAGTGTTGGTGGATTATTGGCAACGAGTCTTACTGTATCATTCTTCTTAATTTTCATCATTTTTGAAGCTAATTTACTTCCTGGAAGAATCGAAAGAGCGTGGCCTGGTGGTGTCTCTGGTAAAGTACAAGACGTTCAAATTCAAATTCAAGAGAGCATCAACACCTACGTTGTAGTCAAAACAGGTGTAGGTGTTGGTACTGCTGTCATCACGGCGGTTATTCTATGGAGTTTTAATATTGATTTGTGGTTCACATGGGCTTTACTTACCTTCATTTTCAACTATGTACCATACATAGGCTCTCTTATTGCAACTATTCCACCAATCATCCTCGGAATCATAGTTGCACCGTCAGCGTTTTCACTCATTTTAATGACGGTGTTATTGTTGGTCAATCAACAAGTTTGGGGAAACATTATCGAAACAAAATGGGCAGGGCGCGCTTTAGATCTCTCACCAGTATTGCTGCTTCTTGTAACGGCCTTCTCTTTCTGGGTATGGGGCATAATCGGCATGATTCTTGCCATACCATTCACAGTTATCATCAAGATTGTGCTTGAAAACATCGAGCCAACTAGGCCAATTGCGATTCTATTGTCTGAGCGTGCGCCATCCATCGATGAGGCTTGGAAAGAGGCAATGAAGGATGGAAGAATATCAAATCATGAAAGTCGCTCCCTAGATGAATTGCAACGTGTTTTGGGTCTTAGTGACAATGAAATGACAAAGGTCGGGGCAAAACACGCAATAGAGCGAAGCCTGCGAAGAAACAGAATCACGCTTGAACAATTCACGTACGTCGAATCTGCTGCTGACTTGCTTTCAGATGATAGCCATGGGCTTCAGTTGAACAGTTTCAACATTGACTCAGGAAGATTGACAAAGAATAATCGGATGGTTCTTGAGCGAATCAAAGATGCTCTTGAAGAAGAAGAATAATCAAAGAATCTCTGTAAGAATCTTCTCAAGTTCTGTGTTGATCATGAGAATAAGGGTTCCAAATTCCGGTGGGATGTTTGGATCTTCATACAGTTCCTCAAGTTTTGATTGAGACATGGCAATGCGAACGTCGAGTTTCTTCCCCTTGTTCAATAACCAGTTGTCACATGTTTCTTTCGCTTGTTTGCGAATGTTCCGTGGAACTTTGGGGTCATCGATTTGGTTGATGACAGTCGCTACTTGCTGTAGTCGTGTTTCTACGTCCATAATGCCATCTCCACGGAAAACCGCTCTACTTTCACCTTGTTGTGGGCCGTCTTTAAGTTCATGGGCGACATGGACAATACAATGGATGTTGATTCTGACCTCGTTCTCGGTTGGACAAGACTTGGTGTTCTCATCATGTGTATGGGTTGGGCTGCTTGGTTTGATCATAAAGATCGCAGAGTTTCCAACGACCATTGGATTGTTTGGACAAAACCAGTTGTCTTCATTTGGGCTCTTGATTTATTGATACAAGGTGCTCATTGGAGCATTTGGCTAACTGCCTCTGCTCTCATCGCTTATGCCAGTGGTTCGGTCATAGGACGGCCTACATTGAAAGATGCAAAAGCAGGGAATCGAATGGATCAAATGGTTCTTGGTTGGTATGTAATTTCGATTGTTGGCCTAATCGCTGGGGCAGTACACTTCTCTTCCAGCAACCCTCTAGATGTTCTTTTGGGCAATGAAACTGGTGATGCTGCCCTGTGGTGGGCATATGTAGGTGGTCTCTTCGTTCTCTTTGTGATTGATTTAGCATGGAGGATGCGTTTCATCCATGGTGGTGCAGATGCAAAGGCCTTGATGTGGGTGGCTCTACTTTTCCCTTCCTGGGGAGAACTTCCAATACATTCAGAAGTGTATATGGACAAAGTGATCCTACATCTCCCTCCATCGCTAAGCCTACTCATTTGGGGCGGATTGTTCTTCCTGCTTATTCCCATCATTCTACTTGTTCGAAACATAGCATCAGGAAACGTTCGTTCATTTTCCGACCTAAGTATGGCTTGGATTGCTCTAACAGTTCCAATTTCAACAGTCCAAGACAGGCATGCTTGGATTCTTACCGATACAATGGAGTTACCGAATGGAGATTTGAAAGTCTATCATAGAAGAAGAGCTCCACGTCAATCTCCATCGGATGAAGAAGTTCAGAATCACGTCGAGAAATTGGTGAATGAGGGTGTGGAAAACGTATGGGTCAGTTTGAAACTGCCCTTGTTACTTTTCTTGTGGCCAGCAATAATACCCATGTGGTTATTTGGTGATCCAATGGCACTGGTGATTCCAGTGCTCATACCTTGAAATCAAATGCCCTTGCGCTCGATATTCTTAGGACGTAGTCCCTTGTAACCACACTTGCGGCAACGCGCTGCACGTACAGCATTACGTGCGTTACACTTCATACAAATACGACGGTGAAGCAGTCGTGCCTCAGCCTCAGGGAATCTAGCCATGTCGTTGCGACCCACTTCCTCTATTTAATCGCAACCACCCAATATGACAATTATTGATGCCATCTTTGAAACCCTACTGTCACATCCGAGTGTTATGCGCATTGTGAGGTTGCCAGGTATACATCACGATGCTAACGCAACCCTACTTATCGGTGAACACTCCGCAATATTAGTTGATTCAGGTACTGCTTGGTATCAATTATTACAGGAAGAGAGAATAAGAGGTCAACTCGGAGATTCAATTACACTAGACAAGATCCTTCTTACATCTAGGAGGTATCCGTTTAGTGGTGGGTCAAAGGCTCTTTCTGAATCATTTGAAATACCCGTTTTTATCCATGAAACCGCCCAATCGTCCCTCGAAAGTGGAGATTTTTTCACAACATGGGCAAACCGATATGACTCCGATATGCCAATTATAACAACAACTCCAATTGATTTCTCTGAAACCATCTGTTTGGATGATTCCATCATCGAACCACTTGAAACTCCTGGGCCGAGTTCTGATAATGTCTCGATTCACATTCCTTCTGCAAAGACAGTCATAGCAGGAGCATTGTTACCAAGAGCAGATCGTCCTCTTCGTTGGGACGTGCCTACTGGAAACCTCATTCAGGGTATTGAAAGTTTGAGACGAATCCAAGGGCTTGGCGCTGAAAAACTCGTGCCTATGCATGGACCCATTTTGCAAGGCCGAGAACATATTTTTTCCACTCTCGAACGCCATTGTGCAGCATTGGAACGTATTGCCGAAAATGATGGTGTTACGCCAAGAGCTTGGCCGCGGTCAGCACCCACATCGTTGTGGTGCGATCCAGTTCCATCGTGGCCGAGATCAGAGAAAGAACAGACAGACGAATCAGACACCAGCGACTAATCGAACCTGAGATTCCGCACGTTTTCTTTGGTCATCGAGTTTTTGCCTCTCTCTTAGTCTACGTAGCATTGTATTCTCCCCAAATGATGTAGATGCATCATGGGAGGTCTGCAGAAGGCCATCTCGTTCAAACGTACACTGTTCCCATCCGGACTGAATGCGAATCAAATTTCGTTCACTTCGTATAGAGGAGATTGACCTATTGGTCTCAAACAAGAGTTGAGCTTTAGAAACGCCATCAAACCGCCAAATATGTCCTTCAGCGTCTGCAATTAGAAGAGCTAGATTCTCATCTGAATCGGAGCACATTGCTCGTAATGCAGACGTTCCAATCGGTACGGTTTTCTCAAGAGTCAAATTTGGAACCGTGAGGATATGGAGTTGACCATTTCCATCACCTACGAACATTCTCTCAACATTTCCATCATCATTTTGCATTCCTAAAATCACAGTGGCAATGCAATGCAGTCTCAGGGTTTTTCTATTATGTTTAGTTTCCCAAACAATCATTCCATCATCCATAGCGATGCAAGTTCCCTGGCTTGTGACCAGACTTCGAACGGGTGTTCTGTGGTTACGCATACCTTGCTACTGAGTGCAGACGGTATTGTTGCTTTATGATGGGTGTAAATGAAAAGTGAAAGTGAACATCAGTACATGTCATCATTCTTGGTTTCCTTCTTCCAAGATCTGTAACATGACTTGCACACCCGTACACGTCCCTTTGCAGAAGAGAAGTTTCCGTTGCCCCACATTTCTGTAGCGTCATCGAAGGAAAGGGAGCGTCCGCCCAGATTCTTGTCCGCCCATTTCTCGCAAGACTTCACAGCGCACGGTGTTTCACCTGCGCTTTTCTTTGCTTTTACTTTGTCATCTTTGCCAGAATCAGTCTTTGTCTTGCGTGCACGTGCCTTGAAGCCCATGCTTAGCCCTATGAGAGCCTATTCTTCAACTTTAGGTTCTCATTGTTGAGAACCTTTGCTAAGTTGAGACAGTAATCCTTCGATGAGGCGTAAAAGCCCACGAAGAGTTACTTCAGATACGTTGGCAATTGAACAAATATCTGATTGTGTTCTTGGAGAACCGGATTCATTGGCGGCTTTGTAAATCAACGCAGCAGCTACTCCCATTGGTTTCTTTCCTTGCCAAACGTCTTCGTGAGGTTTGATCAAAGACCAGAGGTGTTGAACCTGAGTTCGCATTTGTGGAGGAAGTTCTAACTTGGACATGAAGGGTTCAAAGTATTGGTCGGGTGAACTGATTGAATGCATGTTGAGCATTCTTGATACCTGTCGAATCAGGCGTGAGAGTTCTTTTTCGGCGATGCTAAATTGTTCAGCGATGTCAGGTATCTGACGAGGCATGTTTTCTTCTCTTGCAACGAGATATGTGCACGCAGCAGCCACACCTGCAATTGAACGACCTGTAACATAGCCTTTGTCAGACAGGCGACGATACAAACGTGCTACTTCTTCTTGAAGCGCATTAGGCAGTTTTGAGCGATCTCTGATGAATTGATTCGCCTTGACAAGATTTCGTTCTCTGCTTTTTCGTGTCTTTGAACGCTCGTCAATGATACGTCTTCGACGCCATTCTCGACGGCTTTGACTGGAGATGCCCAGACGACTTGCAGAACCTGAATTCAAGTCCTTGATGTCGATGGTGGTGTTGAGCCCTCTGTCAGCGAGAGTGTATGTCATTGGAGCCCCAACTCGAGAGCGGTCTTCTCCTTTGTCTCTCTTGGTCCATTCGGCGCCAGGGTCTGGAACGTTTTCTTCTACGACGAGGCCACAGCTGTTGCAGGTTACCTCTCCACGGGAAATGTCGAGACTCCAGTCTACTGCTGCACATTCTTCACACGGGCTTGTGTGGCCTTCGAGAACTCTTCGTTCTGTGTTGTTGCTGTTTCGCTTGTTGTTTCTGTAACTTGCACTCATCTTATCAACCTCGGGTTTACTAATTGTGACACCACCTATATTAATGTTTGTATTGATTGAATCAACTGAACAACCTCGTAGAGTCCTTTTTGCCAAGGAAGATTCTAATCAGTTCGTTCATGATAAGAAGATTGAACGACAGTATATGAACGTGTGTTCAATTAACCCTCCATATCCCAAACGAGTCGATGAAGTCAGAGGGTATAGTTCAAGGACGTTCGTTACTGACATTGATTTGATTGAGATGCCAGCAACTGTAATTTTAGGAGCGCAATGGGGCGATGAAGGAAAAGGAAAACTCGTCGATAGACTTGCAGAACAAGCATCATGGGTCGCTCGCTTCCAAGGCGGTAACAACGCTGGACATACTGTTGTCATCGGTGATCGTGTTCTCAAGTTCCACCTTCTACCGTCTGGAATTACCCGCCAGGAATGTTCGCTCATACTTGGAGATGGGATGGTTATCGATCCATGGGTCCTTCATTCAGAACTTGAAAATTGGATTGAAACAGGCGGCGATGACCCGAAAGGTAACCGCCTCTTCGTTTCAGAACGAGCACACATCATCCTTCCTTACCACAGAGCAATGGATAGCCTCGACAAAACTATCGGAACCACTGGGCGTGGAATTGGCCCAGCATATTCAGATAAAATCAATCGAATTGGTTTGAGATTTGGAGACCTTGCAGAAATTGTAAATGACCCGTCGTGGGCACAGTCAGCAACTAAGCGAATGAATCGTTCCCTCGAAGCAGCAGGTTCTGAAGTACGCATTGAAGTTGAATCGTTACAAGAGGAAGTCCAATGGATTCATGAAATCTATGAATCAAGTATTGCGAACACAGGTTTGATGCTTGATAATGCATTGAAACTTAACGAGCACATCATCCTCGAAGGAGCCCAAGGTTGCCTTCTGGATATCGATCAAGGTACATTCCCATATGTCACCTCGTCCGTTACATCTCGTGGTAATGCAACGCACGGAGCAGGTATTCATCCTGGCCATGTTACCGATGTTATTGGTATTACAAAAGCCTACATCACTCGTGTAGGGAACGGAGCAATGCCAACTGAACTCGAAGATGCCGCGGGTGAACACTTGGGTACAGTAGGCCATGAATTTGGTACCACAACTGGACGTAAACGTCGCTGTGGTTGGTTTGATGCTGTGGTTATGCGCCACGCTCATCGAATCAACGGATTCACATCTCTTGCCTTGACCAAACTTGACGTTCTCGGGGGTCTTGATGAACTCAAGATATGTGTCGCTTACGACTTGGATGGCGCTGAAATTACCGAGATGCCAAGTAGCGCATCTGCTCTTGCACGTTGTAAACCGATTTACATGACAGTACCGGGTTTTGAATCCAAGACTCTTGAAGAATGGCTCGTTGTCGCTCGTCATGCAAACGAAAACAGCCTTGGAATCTCTTCACTTCCACAAACTGCTCAAGACTATGTGCGTCAACTTGAATCGCTTCTTGGGATTCCTTGTTCAAGCGTCGGTGTTGGTCCTGATCGAGACGCAACCATCGACTGCAACTGAGCGTATTGAATGAAACACTCAAAAGGAAGCGTTCGCACGGACGGCTACAGGGGCGCTTAGCTCAGTTGGAAGAGCGTCTGGTTTGCAACCAGAAGGCCGGGGGTTCAAATCCCCCAGCGTCCAC
>ENA-UZWR01006220-UZWR01006220.1-metagenome-genome-assembly--contig:-Day-1-25m-contig-6220_pt2 | contig 10679 bp, 6 predicted proteins | sample MGYA00260337_ERZ794897 | MGnify/ENA metagenome assembly ERZ794897 | reverse complement strand
GAGACTCCGGTTGAAATGACTAATTTGGTCGACAGACCCGATGATGGTGGAGGAGCGTTGATGGCTGATTGGACACTCGTTCATGATGAAGACTTTGCTCGTTACCTAATCTATGTCAATGAAGGTCCATTCGTGACTACTGGCGGCTCAGCACTAACCGAAGCAGACCTTTCTGGAAGAACGATTGACAAAGCAATCTCATTACATAGTCGCTTGTCGAGCGAAGTCACTACTGCAAATGGACTGCCACTTGTTGACGGAACTGAATATTATGCTGTAATTGTGGTTGAATATAATGACGGTAGATGGGGCCTAATCTCATTGCCAATGGGACCGGCAATTCCTACGAATGAAGTGCCAAAATCACCGCTTTGGGCCAATGCTGGTCCATATGATGGTGGACAAGATGGGGATTTAGAAGTTGAATGGGCACGCTGTACTGCTCTCGATTTAGCAAGCACCCGCATTTACACTTCGACATCGCAGATGACTGATATTTTGGGACTTGGCGTAACTGCTGATCTTCCACCGAGTGAAGGAAATACTACCGTATTATCGCTTGATGCAGGTAAACCATACTGGTTAGGTCTAACTTGTGTAGACGAAGCCGGTCAAGAAGATTGGCAAAATGCTACCATTATTGGACCGGTTGTACCAACTGGAGGATTAAACGATAACACAGCACCTGCTAAATTAGAAAATGTCTCTGCAATAGATACTCCTGATGATGATGGTGGAAGAATTACTATCTCATGGGATATTAGTGCTGATGAGGATTGTACTTTCTATGCCGTCTTTATGATGATGGTGGAAGATGATGAAATTGATGAAGAGGTTCTGTTGCCGAATAATGTTAATTCCTTCACGCAAACGGCTATCATAAATGACTGTGCTGAAAACTCAACAATAGTATCCAGTATGGATGGAGTTGATCTGCAAGATGGTCAACTTTACTGGGTTGGCGTTGTTGCTTATGATGATTGGCTCAATGCCAACTTGGATGATGTCGATGTTGTCGGTGTTACACCGTTTAGAAACACGGTTGGTTCAGGCTCAGCACCGAGCCGGATTGGCATAATAAATGCCTTTGACCATGCTGAAGATGATGGAACTGCAATAGATGTTATTTGGTCAATTTCTGATGCTGATGATTTTTCTCACTACATCGTATGGGTGGCGGATAAACCTGTTACAGACCTCTCAACACTATGGGCTGCAAGAGGCGATGATTCTGCAACCTGTGCTTGTTTGAAAGTAAATAAGCAATGGATTGATGAAGATAAGAATCCTATTGAAATCACCATGAGTACTGCGTTATATGGCGGAGATTCTCTGCTAGAAACTGTTCCGCAATCAATTATGCCCGATGTTGAATTATATGTCACCGTTACTGTTCATGATATCAAAGGAAATGTATTCCTTACCGATTTGGTTCAAGCAATTGTTACCCCAATTGATAATTTGAATGACGAGGTTTCACCAGATAGATTACAAGACTTGGAATTAGTTGACAAGCCTGCTGATGATGGAACTGCACTATTGCTGGATTTCAATTTGTCTGATGCCGGCGATGTGAAATCATATGCAATCTATGCAGCGACTTGGCAATTCACTTCTGTTGGCACGGGAGGAGACGGTCCAATCTCCCCAATCGCTACTTTATCGAGAACTCCGGAATTGCCTCTTTCTATCAAATTGACAGCTGGCGATACCCCTGTGGTTCCTGGACAGACGGTTTGGGTCGCAGTAGTGGTAATAGACTCATCTGGAAATTCCTTTGAAGATGATTTAGTTGTAGTAAGTGCTGCATCTGTTGATGATGGAGTTACTGATATGGGCTCTCATCTACCAGAGATTATTGGAATTAGTTTAGCATGGAATGAAGAAATAAATATTCTAGTCCAGTGGCAACATTCCTCGTCTTCTTCGGTAAGAGGATATCGAATTTATATCTCCTCTGAAGAATACTCGACTACTGATGATGCCATATTAGTCGGCGAAGTAAAGGCAACTAATACGTTCTTAATAACTCAAAATGGATTCGAGGATCTTGTCAATAATACAGCATGGTATGTGTCAGTAAGCGCAATAGATGAAGAATATCACAAAGAAAGTGTCACTCCGATTAAGTTAGAGGCATTTGATAGCGGCGAGATTGGTGATGGAAATAGCGACACTGAAACTGACGATGAAAGCAAGCAATTGGGTTCATACTTAACAACTCCAAATCTTTTAGCCGCTGGATTGGCCATTGTCGCACTATTCCTATTGCTAGCAATTTTCAAGAGTCGTGGAAGTAACCAACGCCGTAGTAAGGATTGGGAATTACAAGAAGCTACATGGGGGTTGCAAAACCAAGGCGATGCTGGATGGGATAAGACGCCGAAAGGAACACCGGCTCCACCACCTGCAGCCGCCGTTTCTCAAGCACAATCAAGTGACATATATGCTAACGCAAATAGAGTTCAAACCGATAGTTATGGCCGACCTGCATACCAAAGCCAACAACCGGTGTTACAGCCTATTAGAAATGACATGCTGCTTGATGATTTAATCGAAAAACCGGCACAACAAACTCAACAGAACATTGACACATCATTCCTTGATGACCTGTTGTGATGGGACAGGACGAGGCGGCGCAATCACGCCCGCGTGATTCGGTATTCACCACAGTTACGTGGGATGGTTTGCATCATGTCGCTGATCTTAAAACTCATTTGAATCGCTTGTCAAACCATGCTATACGATTGAGAATGACCTTGCCAGATAATCTCGAATCTGAAATAAAAAAAGCATTTGCCGATATCGTTTCCCTAAAAAATGGACAATTAAAACAACCGATTGGTCTTGTTAAAATCGTTATTGACTGCACCGAACAATCACCTGTGAGGTTATCTGAGAGACCTATCACTTTGCGCAATGAAGAAATTGAAGCAATTACCGTCCCTGCTCCACGTTGGAATAGAAAGGTTACTGGAACGAAGCACGGCGATTGGGCACCTTATCATCAAGCGAGATTGAAGGCTGGTAGCAAAGGTTCTGACCTTGCATTGCTAGTACATGAATTCTCAATTATTGATGGCGATAGAGCATCTCCGATACTACTTGATGAAGGTGGCCTTGTATGGCATTCCAGTAGTGAACAGGGTGGTGTTGAAAGTATCACTCGAAGTATTATATTATCTAAACTTGGGGAACATGGCTTTCCATTTCAGAGTGGTAACTTAACAGAAAGACTCGTTGCAAGAGCGCACGAAATGGTTGCTTTAGGTAGCGGAATGGGTGCTTGCAGAATTATTACTATCGATGGCGAAGATATTGGCGGCTCTGCTGATTTATTGACTCAAATCTGCCGCCAAATATTATCACAACATTATGCGGATTCTAGCAATTGGACAAAGATGGTGATTGAATGAGTTGCCCTATCCTCAATTTAAGAAATAGCCTAAAAGAGGCTGGATTACTTGGCAGAAATGCGGTTAATTACGGGTCTCCTGATTCGCTTATCCTACTTTCGGGAGGGCCCGAAAGCCATCTATCTCAGCATTCATTCCTTTGCGGTCCAAGTTCTACAAGAGTTGTTATCAGACAGCCAAATAGACAAAAAATACCGCCACAAGATGCCACTGATGCATTGAATGGCGAGTTTAATCTCTTGCTTAAAAAACCACAATTTATTGCTGAAATTGAGCAATGGCGCCATGGCTGCTGGTATCATGCTGATTCAATATTTTCTGATGGATTAGATGATCTATTCATAAAATTAAGAATGCATAGCAATAATGAAAGTTTTGTTTCAAATTCTATTATTTCTGACCAAAAGCTACCGCAGCGGCCATTTTGGAGCGGTGGATTAGCATATGATTTATTGCAATGGACACAGCCAATCGCTCTACAAAACCCCCCTAAAGAAGATTCTCTACTAGCAATTCTTTGGTTGGTTGACAAAGTGGTTATTCATGATAAGAAATTGCAGGAGATAGGTGTATTTTCTCTAGAAGGCGACGATTGGGCCAATAAGGTCAATAAATTGTTATCCAAATTTGAAAACAAATCCTTCTTAGCACCTCAATTGCCTAATGGAGTCATTGAAGAAACTAGTAGCCATAGTGATCAGGAGCATGAAAATGTAGTAAATCGGATTCAAGATTCGATTCGTTCAGGTCAAGTGTATCAAGTTAATTTTGGAAGGAGATGGAATGGAGAATTACTATGCCATCCAAGCGATGTATTTGATCGCCTATCAATTGAAAACCCTGCACCATTTTCAGCATATCTTGAAGCGGAGGACCTTGGATTTGCCTTAGCCTCTAGTTCGCCTGAAACTCTACTGAGATGTAATGATGAAGTAATCAATACTGCACCGATAAAGGGCACATGTCCTAGAGGAGAAAATAACGAGGAAGAAGAATTGTTACGGATAGAGATGTTAGCCGATGAAAAAGAAAGAAGCGAACATAGGATGTTGGTTGATTTGATGCGCAATGACCTATCGAAAGTTTGTTCGGTTGATTCGGTAAGGGTCGAACGTTTTGATGTTGAAACATATGCAAATGTACAGCACTTAGTAAGCCATATCAAAGGTTCAATATTACCTAATATGAGCGGTATTGATGCGATTCAAAGTATCTTTCCAGGTGGTAGTATTACCGGATGTCCAAAAACCGTAGTTTGTGCAGTGATCGATCAACTGGAAGGGAAATCTCGTTCCTTTTGGACTGGCTCAATGGGATGGATAGACGTATTCAGTGGTTCAAGTTCTTGGAATATTTTGATTCGCACTTTAGAAGCCCACAGAACGGGTAAACTCTGGAATGGTACAATTGTTGCAGGTGGTGGAATTACCATTGCAAGTAATCCCGCAGCAGAAGTATCTGAAGCAAAATGGAAAGCTGAGGCTTTGAGGAAGGCATGCGGGTGGATTTCAACAAGTCAAAAGATAGGTCAGTCTAACAAATTGAGTATTCATCCGCAAATTGCAGAAAATAGCGACACCAGTGGTGATGGAAATGGAATACTTGGCAAGGTTTTCCAATTTGAAGAAATGCGTAATTTACTGCTTGATGATTCTTCTTCAACAAACTCATGCGGAGTATTATTGATTGATAATTTAGATTCATTCACCTACAATATTGCACACAGTATCGCAATTCTTGGACATGATGTGACGGTCTTTCGTGGTCGCGGTGCAATCGCAGATGCATTTTCCGAGCCAACTACATTATTCGATTTGTTAGAATTGTTAAATCCAACTCACTTGATACTAGGCCCTGGCCCTGGTAATCCTTCTGATTCGCGATTGACGATGGCGTTATCGAGCCATGCTCTTGCTGGTCAATTGAATGCCCCACTGCTGGGGGTTTGTCTCGGTCATCAAGCACTGGCTGAGGCTGGAGGCATGAATGTAATTCGCGCACCACTTGGCCCAGTTCATGGCACTCCGAGATCATGCCACCACAATTCAAGTGGACTCTTTTCTGGAATTGATTCACCTACTAATTTTACTCGCTACCATTCACTGGTTGTTGGGGGCAAAGAATCTAACTCGCAGTGGGTGATTTCTGCTACTGATCAAAGCAAATCTATCATTATGGCACTTCAACATACTACACTCCCAATTTGTTCTGTTCAATTTCATCCAGAATCAGTTGGTTCTGAACATGGAAACATTTTGTTGGCTAATTTCCTGAATATGTATGCGGATGCTTGAAGAATCTAAAGCGACTCGGGTTGTTTGAGGGAACACTATGCCGACCTGCCGTCACTGCTCCAGCACCTATCCTCGTACCTATTTCATTCATGGCGTTGGCCCTAGAGCACAAGTGTGTGTTCGTTGCGGAGTTGAGAAGGGTTTGGTGACAGAAGAAGAGGCTCCTACCCTATTCAATACTTCACAGAAGAATGCTAGATTTGGAATTGTTGCACGAAGATACAGTTTCTTTCTCTATCTGCCAATATTGTGGGTTTTTTGGTCTGTTTCTCTGTCGCAAGTAAATCCATGGGGAATGTATTTTCTCGTTGCCCTAATCGTGTTGACACTGTTGACACCTGTTTGGTTCATCTATCGTACTTCTCAGTTCTCCGGAGACATGGCTCGTCTAACGCCAGCCTACGATCGTCCTGAAGGGCATTGATACCGATTCAATACTGAATCAATTTGTATAGTTCCCATGCGATCCACCCAGGGACCACACCTGCTACTACATCGACAACATAGTGCTGCTTTGTCCACAAAGCGCTTAATGCAATAATAACGGGGAATAAGAAGGGCCAATTGCCAACTTCTGCAACATTATTAGCAACGTGGAAAGCAACTAAAGTCGCTACAGAAACATGCATGCTTGGGAAGCAGTTGGTATTATCATCATATTTTTGTACAAGTTGCATAAAACGTACACTGCGAGTCTGCTTTATCTCACTAAAATCTCTCCATTGAGCAGGTGTTTCTACCGGATAATAGCGGAAAAAGGCCATCTGGATGAATAATAAGAATACGAATGACATAAATGAATAATTGTATTGTTTCATATTATCAATTGTTAAAACCGTTGCAATTATCATTGGGTAATACAATCCAGAATATAGCCAAACCCAAGAGCCTTTAAATTTGAAAAGTTTGTCAACTTTCATATCAAATTGTTTTGCTGGTTTTATCATATGATTCTGAGTTAAAAAATAAAATTGATAAACTCCGACTATCAAGAAAATTGTCATGACAATGGCAACAACTAGGTCTTGTAATGGCATCATTAGATAATCGCCTATTATTTTTTAACTTCAAGTTTGCCACTCAAATAAAGAAAAATATTGTTTTTTGCTATCGGGGTGCTTTTTCGGAATCAAGATTTTGCATGGATTTTAAGAACATCTCCATCACTTAATTCGTGCTCCGCACCGACCACTCGCCTTGTTCTTCCATCCACTCCTTTGATAAATCCGTCTCCTAGGTCAGAATGTACTTTGTAAGCAAGAGGTTTTGCTTGAATTGCATTAGGAACGACAAAGGCATCTGGCAAAACTTTGCCATCACCATCTGTCCAGTGCAATTCATCTTGTACTGGATAGACAACAATATGGTCTAATTCATCAAACAGAACTTTGTCGAGAATTGTTGCAACACCTGTTCCACCATTAGAACTCAACCGTTCTTGCATATGTGAGAGTGCTTTTATTTGTGCCTCGTTCAAACCTTTGCCTTCCTCTATTATGAACGAGTTTTGTCCCGAGGTGTAATTTATCAAACCTGCTGATTGCGCTCTGCGTAGAGCCAATTCAACATCTGCCATACAAGCAACTATTGTTCCGTTTGCTGTTATTTCCTGTAGAACTCCTTCGGGAGCGATGTCGCATTTATTTGCTGCAATATGAATCGGGAATAAATAAGTGCGAACGTTTACTGCAATTTTCGCTATTATTTCGTCATCCCAATCCCAAGGTTGTCCGCAATCACCAACTTCGTTTCTGAAATCATCAAATGCGTTAGCAACCAAATTTAGAGTAGCACCTAATCCAGTCAGTTTCTCATGAATAAATGAAATCAAACCCTTCTCACCTTCGGCTTGAACCCTTCTAACACCTCTTTGCCAACCGTCTTTTAGCAAGCCAGAAATCCAAGCATCTAATTCATCTGCAAGAAACTCTATCTCTTGATTTATTCTCAACTGGGCATCTTCTTTTGTTTGGCCAGATCCAAGGGGATTTCCTTCAATATCTGTTGACCCTGCTGCATCAACTACCTGAATTAAGGCATCGCTATTTGCTAAATCAGCTAAGAATGCGTTACCTCTTCCTTTGCCTTCACTGGCACCTGGAACTAAACCTGCTACGTCGACTAAGAAGCATGGAACTAATCTGCGGAAGCCAATACAACTCCCAGTTCTTGGCTGGCATATACTGCCTTGGCGTAAATCGTCTTCGGCTATTGGTGGTAAGCGGCCTTCTGATTCCTGTCGCTGCCTGATATCCTTGCACGGGCATGGTTTACGTGCTTCAATAAAAGCCACGCCGACATTTGGTTCTATAGTACAAAAAGGATAGTTAGCAATGTCGACTTTGGCAAGTGTTGCTGCACTGAAAAATGTTGACTTACCAACATTTGGTTTTCCTACAAGACCTATTCGCACTGGGGAATTTCCCCCCTTTATGCCTCGGTGATGCGGCTGACTAACTCTTTCTTTGTTCCTGATGCATCTAGACCTAAAGAAGTTGCAAGTTCAACCAATTCAGCCTTCTTCATCTTATTGAGTTGGACTTGGGAAGGGACTTCAACTTCAGAGTCTGATTTTTTAGCAGAATTTGTTTGGCGGCTTTTTGCAAGTGCTATATCAAGTTCTGGTAAGTTGATTTTTCCATCTCCATCGATGTCAATGGCAGTAATTAGAGTATCCATTTCCCATGGAGGGAGGTTGGCAATCTTTGAATTCTTCAATGCCATTTGGAATTCATAAGCATCAATCGAATTAGAATCATCTAAATCAATAGACTGGAAAAACTGCATGATGGTTTGGCCTGAATCTGCCAAATAATTTGCTAGCATTAGTAATTCCTTGGCACTCGCATCGGATTGTTTTGCCTTTTTCTTTGCGGGTTTGGCGGAGGCTTTTGAAGACTCTGCAGTATTGTCAGAGGCTATGTCAAGTCCTAATGATTCAATGGCGCGAACTAATTCCATCGGATCTAAGCGCCCATCGGAATCTTCGTCAAAGGTGCTCAATAATTCCATAACTTCCATAGGAGTCAGCATATCGCCAGATATTTCTGTAATTCCTTTCTGTAATTCAGGTCCATCAATACGACCGTTATCATCGGTATCCATCATCTCAAATATGTTCCGAATCGTCATGTCACTCTCTGAAGCAGCAACGCCTAGTTTGTAGAGAGGCGATTCAGAATTATCTTCTGGGAATTCGGTTACTTCATCGTCATGGAGTGCCGCGGAAACTGCGATTACGGTACTTCCACCTTCATCTTCTTCCATTTTTCCTACTACCAGTTTGGTATCGACTCCAACTCCTCGTCCCAAGAGTTTGCGAATTGTTGTTGCTCCGTCTCCTAGGTTGTAGGTGCTAATATCTGAAACAGATGTTTGGGAATGATTTGATGTAAGTTTTGAAGCACTTGTTCTTATGACCACCAATGTAGTCAATATTGCACCGATTGCGGTGAAGTAGAATAGTGCTGCTCCGACCAAATAGAATCCTTCTGTTTGGGCAACTGCATCTTCAACGCCTGAATTTGCAACCGCTTGAATTGTGAAGTCTCCAATTAGATTTGTAATGGTCGAGGCAAAACCTCCGAATAGAACAAACCAAACTGCGAGGTTGCCCTTACTTGGTTCGGAAAGTTCTTTGTTACAGGCCAAAGGATAGGAGACATAAGCCCCTGATAGAATCATTAAACCGCCAACAGTCCATAGGAATCCCATGTCAAGTGTTGTTGCCATATCTCCAAGTTGTCCTGTTCCGAGGAAGACATCCATGCCAGTAAAGAATGCTCCAATTGCATAGAGTGGTAACAAGGCCATTGCAAGTGTTGCAGCAAGAGCACCTGGGTTCTTGACGATTGCAGATGTATTGCCACTGGCAGTGAATAGTAAGTTGACGCTACCTGCGATTATTGGCAGTAGGCCTAGTGTCATTACGATTGCACCAAGGTTGAGTAATAATGTTGAAGCACTCGCTGAAGCGATGAAGAATGGTGGAAGGGTAATGAATAGCAAGAATAGATTCGCTTGGCGCATTGAGGCCGACCAAATTGGCATACCTGATGTCATCGGGATAATGTGGTATGCTGCAGAGAATATTAGAGATAAGAATACCCAAGAACTCCCCATTTGACCCGCAAGCCAAACTGTTTGAGTAGAGCCGGCGAGTTCGCCGAAGAATCCCAAAAACATTGACAAAATGAATGTCAATAGAGCGAAAATTAGGAACCAAGCACTTGTTGATACATCTTGATCGCCTCTATTAGCAACTGTTAGTAAGACGTTTAGAAATAATCCAGCAACGATCATTGCAACTGCTAATTTGGAGACGGCATCGATTAATACAAGATTTATTGCACTGTCTATATCTTGTCCTAACAGTCCTAATAGCGATGGCAATAATGCTGCAAAGATTGTTGTTAGGGTAAACAAAAATGCTGAAAGAGATGCACTTGCTTCACTTGCCATTTTCCCATTGCTACTGCGTGAAATTGAAACAAGTCCTGCACCAACTAGAGTTGAGAATACAGCAACTCCGAGGAATTTCGTAGTTGTTGCTGTCAATGCATCGCCATTATCGTATGACCAGCCAATGCTTGCTAGAGAATCTAGTGCTGTTGGGTCGTAGTGGTGCCATAGTCCAAGGAATCCACAAATTGAAGAAAATACGAACCAAAGCATACCGAAATTAATCCAGGTTCTAGCACCGCTACCAGGTTTGTCTTCGAATAAGTCAACCAAACCCGCTGGGGCTTTGGTGAGTAAGAACAGTGAAAATTGACGCATTGCAACTGACATGTTGCCTATTCCTTTTGCTGTATAATTAGCAGTTAGCCACATCACGGATACTGTTATTGCGATTCCAATAAATATTGATTCCATACATCACACCTCCTCAATCCAACAGGACCTCTCCCAACAAGTTGGAAACTATCACGGCAACTCCTGCGAGCAATCCAATCAAGTAATACCAAAT
>ENA-UZWR01006612-UZWR01006612.1-metagenome-genome-assembly--contig:-Day-1-25m-contig-6612_pt1 | contig 10683 bp, 10 predicted proteins | sample MGYA00260337_ERZ794897 | MGnify/ENA metagenome assembly ERZ794897 | reverse complement strand
CCAAGTCGTAAAGGAATTAATAAAAATAAAACGGATAAGAAAAGTGGTTATAAAGAAATTGATGAATGTATTACCTTTGCTAATAAATTCGGTAATGATATAGTTCTGGGTAAAAACAGAGATAGAAATTATTCACCTAATTTATTAGTAGTAAGAGAACTTACTGGATATGGCACAGAAATATGTTATGTAATGGATAAGGATACAGATTGGTCAGAGGGGATGAATTCTCATGGAATCGGTATTGTGAATTCAGCACTGTTTGTAAAGAGAGATGAAAAGGAATTTGATAAAACGAAAAAAATAAAAGCCCCATCAAAAGATGGTGCTCGTATCAGAGAGGCGTTAGGTTATAAAAAATTATCTGATGTAGTTAGGTCATTAGTGACATTTCATGATGGAATTAAAGGTCATACAATTGTTAGCGATGGTAAAAAAGTTGCTGTAATTGAAAACACTTCAAGAGTAAAGCCGCATGTAACCATAGACGACTTAAAAAAACCACTCGTAAGAACTAATCATGGAATTAAACATCCTGAACAAGGATATACAAAAGGACCAGACAGAATATCTTCCGAAACAAGAATGAAATATGCTCAAGAATTAGTTAAATCTACAAAAAATTATAAAGAAGTATTTCCAAAATTTTACAATCATACACAAAAGCTAGGTCCAAAATTTGATATGGTGAGAAGTCAAAATCAGCTGTGGACATCAAGTCAAATATTAGTTAATTTAAATAAATTAAATATGATGCTTTATTTAATTCCAGGAAAAGTACATTTCAAAGGGATTATTAATAAACTACCGGAAGGATATAAACCAAAGATAAGTTTAGAGGTTAGACAATATGAACATTCTCCTGATGGTAAATATGATACTTTTGTTACAACTGATAAGGTTAAAAAGCCAGATATTATAAATAAGAAAATAAAAGTAAAAGAAACCCTTGACTTGTATATGCAAAAGGTTGTATATTCTATTGCAGAAAGTGGGGATAGTGCATCTAATTTGAAAGACGTGAATGAAAAATTAAGTAGAAAAGACCAAATAAAACAAAATAAACTTAGAGATGAGAGGCAAAAACTAATTAAAAAAGCTATAGGATTTGGTAGTGGAGCCAATAGTTCTAAGTTAAAGTTACAAATAAAAGATATAGAAAAACAAATAGATAAATTGAATGAAGCTAAACAAATTAAAAAAGTAATCGGAGTATTCGGTGGAAGATTTCAACCATTTCATTCAGGACATGTTGCCACATATAAGTGGTTGAAAGGTAGAGTAGATGAAGCTTATGTAACTACATCTAATCTTAAACAGCCACCACGCCATCCTTTAAATTTTAAAGAGAAGAAACAGCATATTATAAAAATGGGAGTTCCTTCAAATCGTATTGTTCAAGAAACAACGCCGTATGTCGCAAAAAATGTACTAAAAAATTACGACTCGGAAACTACTGCGGTAATTTATATTGTAGGAGAAAAGGATGCCGGTAGGCTAGGTTCAGGAAAATACTTTCAATCATATAAGAAACATAAAAATAATTTGCAAGGATTTGAAAAGCACGGCTATTATTTATCAGCACCACAATCTGGTAATGTTAGTGGAACACAAATGAGGAAACTTTTAGGTGATCCAAAAATTGATGATAGTGCCCGACAAAAACTTTTCAAAAAATCATTTGGGTATTATGATAAGAAAATCTATAGTTATATGATTCAATCATTTAGAAAACTTTTTGAGTCTTTAATATTAACAGATGAGTTAATAGAAGAGTTTCTGATGGAAGCTACAGGAACTCAACAGGGTAATCTTGATGATGGTCCTTCAACTTATTATAGAGATTTTGAAGATTATGAAAAATCATCAAAGAAATGGATAGATAACTTATATAGTGGGGCTGGTTGGAAAATTATAGATTATATAGTAAGTAATAACGCTATAGATCCAATAGAGAATATTGCAAAATCCACATCGGAGATATCAAGAAGAAAACCTGGTAAACAGCATTATGTATCAGTAGACGTAACTCATTTAGATGCAGGTCAAGCAAAAGGTTCTATATCTGCGGTTGGGGAATATAAAAAATGGATGACAGATGTTGTAAAACCTTTAGGCTGGAAAATAGTAAATTGGATGGGTACTGACGCTGCTATTGATAATATTATAGGTGATTTGATGGATGCTGGTGCCGATGGCTTTAGTTATGAAGTTAAAGAAAAAGATAATTTTCACGAACAAATAAATTCAAAAAGTGTTTTAACACAAAAAAATAAAGGAAAGGAGCTACTGCTTATGGGCGGCGCATACGGACATTTAAGTCATCCATTTGATGATAATAATCTAACATTTTCAGATTTCAATACACTAATTATTAATACGTTACAAGGTAATCTTAGTAGTGAGGGAGCAGTTACAGAAAAGACAGATGGTCAAAATATAATGATAAGTTGGAAAGGTGATAAACTTATCGCAGCTCGTAATAAGGGGCATATTAAAAACTTTGGTGCTAGTGCATTAGATATTAATGGTATCAAAAGTATGTTTGCTGGTAGGGGTGATATTGAAAAAGCTTTTGTGTATGCTATGAGAGATTTACAGATGGCGGTTGGTAAATTAAGTAAAGCGCAAAAGGATAAGATATTTGATGAGGGTAAAAAGTTTATGTCTTTAGAAGTTATATATCCAAAGACAGTAAATGTAATACCATATGATAAGGCACTATTACAATTTCACGGAACTATAGAGTATGATGCGGCTGGTTCTCCTATTGGAGAAGATAGAGGAAGTGCGAGCGTCTTAGCCGGTATGATAAAACAGATTAATCAAGATGTACAAAAAGCTTTTAAGATTGAGAAACCATTTGTAGCTAATTTACCAAAAGTAAAAGACTTTAGCCAAAGACAAAGTTACTTTTTGGGTAAATTAAGGAAATTGCAAAATGAATATGGATTAAAAGGTACTGATACACTAGCAGATTATCATCAATCTTATTGGATGGAGTATATTTATAATGGTGCAAAGCAAACAGATTATAAGAATATTTCAAATAAGGTATTAATGAATTTAACAACGAGATGGGCTTTCTTTGATAAATCATATAAGATACCACAAATTAAAAAAGATTTAAAAGAATACCCTAAGTTTTTAGAATGGGTATTAAGTACAGATAAATATGATCATTCTAAGTTACAAAAAAAGCACATTAGGGATTGGGAAGTTCTTTTCTTTGAATTGGGCGCTGAAGTACTAACTAATATGAGAGATTTTATAGCTGCTAATCCCGATAAAGCTGTACAAAAAATAAAAGCAGATTTAAATAACGCAATTTCTCAGGTAAGAAAAGCTAAAGATCCTTCTAAATTAGAAATGTTAAGAACTCAATTAGATAGATTAAAAGCTTTGGGTGGATTTAAAGCAATCATACCGAGTGAGGGCGTTACCTTTATTTTCAAAGGAAAGATTTACAAATACACAGGCGCATTTGCACCTGTTAATCAAATACTAGGAATGTTAAAGTTTACGAGGTAATTATGGGATATAGTAAAGAAACACAAAGACAAAATCAAGCATTGGGAGATATTCTCACAGGCCGCAAAACAGAAAAAAGAGCTATGGTGGGTTACAAAGGTAAAGAAAAGGAAAAGGGTAACATAGTTCCAGAAATGACAGAGATCATGCAGGATGTTAGAATGCCCCATTTTTGTAAGAAGTGTGATAAGATTATGAAGAAGAGATTAGATGACAAAATGTGGAGATTGTATAACCACTGTTTTAATTGCCAGTTACAATTTGAGCATAAGCTTAGATTGGAAGGTAAATATGATGAGTGGGAGCAGGAAAAAGTTAAACAAAATAAAATTTCTTTTATTAAAGAGAATATAGAGAAGATTAAAGAATGGAAAGCTCAATCTGCTCCAGTATGGTATAATAATGTCGGCGTAAATCATCCTGAATTAGAAAAAGAAAAGTGGAATATTGATATGACTGTGATACAAAAGGAAGCTGATGAGGCTTTAGAAAAATATACAGAAGTTTTAAATGAATTGGAGAACACAGAATGAAAATTTGGAAATTAATACTCGGATTTTTTGGTTTAGTTGGTGGTCTTTTTGCAGCTAATGCTGTTAAAAGTAAAGAAGTTAAAGAACTTAAAAAGGTTATCAAAGAAAACAAAAAAGAAGAGAAGAAAGTTGAAAAAGAAATTAAAGTTTTGGAAGAAAAGAAAACTGTTTCTAAAAAAGAAGTTGGTAAACTAAAAAGAAAACTTACCAAGAGTAAAAAGAAAACAGAAAAGGCAGAGAAGATTTATGAAGATGATGATGTAGAATCAGCTGAAGATTTCTTGAAAAACTTTGCTAAAAATAAGTGAGGTTTACTGTGAATATACTGAAATATTTTATAATATTCTTTTTTGCGCTGTCAATGGTAGACGCACAAAATATAAAAAAAGATGGAAAAGTAATAACTTCTTTTACAAAAGAACAAGCTTTAGAAATGATTAAAGCTCGTGATGCTCAATGGGAAGGTAAGATAGAAAAAGCCGATTCACTAATCGCATCACAGAAAGTTGTTATTAGTGATTGTGAAAATTTAGTAACAAAATTAGAGGAATCTACAACTGTTGATTCTCTACTATTGGAAGCTAAAGATGCACAGATTACTTTATTGAAGGCTCGAGATGAAGCTAATGAGAAGTTACTAAAATTAGTTGAACCAAAATGGTATGAAAGTACATACATTTGGTTAGCTGCGGGATTTATATTGGGAATATTTTAATGAATCCCATGCCACTAAAAGAAGTCATTAAAAAAGAATACGTGAAGTGCGCTAAAGACCCCGCATACTTTATGAAAAAGTATTGCGTTGTTCAACACCCGATAAAAGGTAAGGTGCCCTTTCATCTATGGGAATTTCAAGAGAAATCTTTAAAGACTTTCGAGGGACATAGATTTAATGTAATTTTAAAGGCTAGGCAATTAGGACTATCAACATTGACTGCTGGGTATTCTTTGTGGATGATGACGTTTCATCAAGATAAAAACATTTTAGTTATCGCAACCAAACAAGATACTGCTAAGAACTTAGTTACTAAAGTAAGAGTGATGCACGCTAACTTACCGAGTTGGTTAAAGCAAAAATGTACGGAAGATAATAAATTATCATTGAGGTATAGTAATGGTTCGCAAGTAAAGGCCGTTTCAAGCGGCGAGGATAGTGGTCGTTCTGAGGCTTTGTCTCTTTTGATATTAGATGAGGCTGCTTTCATTGATAAGATTGAACCGATATGGGCTGCTGCTTCACAGACATTATCAACTGGTGGACAATGTATTGCTCTATCTACACCAAATGGTATAGGTAATTGGTTTCATAAGACTTGGGTTGGCGCCGAAGAAGGAACAAATGATTGGAACTTTATTAGATTGCATTGGAACTTACATCCCGAAAGAAATGATGAGTGGAGAGCTGAACAAGATAGACTTCTAGGTCCTTCATTAGCTGCTCAAGAATGTGATTGTGACTTTTTAACTTCTGGACAAACTGTCATTGATGGTGTAATCTTAGATGAATATAAACAAACACACGTTACAGATCCATTAGAAAAGCGCGGTATAGATAGTAACCTTTGGATATGGCAACCAGCAAATTACACTAGAGATTATGTAATTAGTGCGGATGTTAGTAGGGGAGACGGTAGCGACTTTTCAGCGTTTCATGTAATAGATGTAGAAAATTTAGAACAAGTGGCGGAATATAGAGGCAAAATATCCACAAAAGATTTTGGAAATCTGTGTGTGAATACTGCTATAGAATATAATAATGCATTATTGGTAGTTGAGAATAACAATATAGGTTGGGCTGCACTCCAACAATGTATTGATAGGGGATATGAGAATTTATTTTATACAAGTAAAGATTTGAAGTATGTAGATACCGAACATCAAATGACTAATCGATATAGAAGTACGGAAAGGAATATGGTGGCGGGTTTCAGTATGACTATGAAAACAAGACCGCTTGTTATTGCTAAATTGGAGGAATATTTTAGAGAAAAGTCAGTAATTGTTCGTTCAAATAGATTAATTGATGAGTTGTTTGTATTTATATATAACAACAATAAGGCAGAAGCGATGACTGGATATAACGATGATTTAGTTATGAGTTTTGCTATAGGTTTGTGGGTAAGAGATACAGCGCTAAGGTTGAAGGCTGAGGGAATAGAATTACAAAGAAAAACTTTAAGTGGTATTTCATCACAGATGTTACCACAGAAACCGACTAATGAAAATGATTCTTGGAAATGGGAAATTGGTCCTGATAAGAAGAGAGAATCATTAGATTGGCTAATATAATAAGAGGTAAAAAATGGCACAACAAGATATATTTACAAAATTAAAACGATTATTTTCAACTAATACTATTGTTAGAAATATTGGTGGTAAAAAGTTAAAGATAGTAGATACTGGACACATTCAAGCGGTTGCGCAGAATACTTTGGTGGATAGGTTTACAAAATTATATTCTAATATGCAAAAATATGGATATAACGAGCTTTTACAAGTCCAGCAACTTAGATTGGGATTATTTGGTGATTATGAATCAATGGATTCGGATGCTATTGTTGCTTCCGCGCTAGATGTTTATTCTGATGAGTCAACTATGAAAAATGAGTATGGAAAAGTATTACAAATTACCACAGATAATAATAATGTACATGATATATTGCATAATCTATTTTATGATGTGATTAATATAGAATTTAATTTGTGGCCGTGGGTTAGAAATATGACAAAATATGGAGATTTCTTTCTCAAACTGGATATAAATGAAAAATATGGTATTACAAATGTAACTCCTATATCAGCATATGATGTAACACGTCTTGAGGGGCACGATGCATCAAATCCAAACTTAGTACAGTTCGAATTCATACCACAGCAATCAAGTGGTGTTGTTGGTGCGCGACACTCACAGCGAAGTGCAGAAACAACTTTATTGGAAAATTACGAAGTAGCTCATTTCAGACTACTATCAGATTCTAATTTTGTGCCATATGGTCGTTCTATATTAGAGGGTGGTCGAAAAGTTTGGAAACAACTCACTTTAATGGAAGATGCTATGCTAATCCACAGAATTATGAGAGCACCTGAAAAGAGAGTGTTCAAATTAGATATTGGTAACATACCACCCGCTGAAGTTGATAACTATATGCAACAAGTAATAAATAAGATGAAAAAGGCTCCTGTTATAGATGAAAATACTGGAGATTATAACCTGCGTTATAACATCCAAAATCTCACAGAAGATTTCTTTTTACCAGTGCGTGGTGGGGATAGTGGAACAGAAATAAATGCTCTTCCAGGTTTGACATACGAAGCAACAGAAGATATTGAATATTTGAAGAATAAGTTATTGGCTTCACTTCATGTTCCGAAGGCTTTCTTGGGATATGAAGAAGGTTTGGGTTCTAAAGCTACGTTGGCTGCGGAAGATGTTAGATTTGCTAGAACAATTGAAAGAATACAGAGAATACTGGTTAGTGAATTACAAAAAATTGCTGTAGTTCATTTGTATGCTCAAGGTTTTAGAGACCAAGATCTTGTAAACTTTGAATTAAAACTTACAAATCCATCTACTATTTATGAACAAGAGAAGATTGAATTGTGGAATAATAAAACATCATTGGCTGAAAGTATGTTACGGGATGGAATTATGTCTACAGAATGGATTTATAAAAATGTTTACAACTTTTCGGATGATGATATAAAAGAGTTGGATGAGCAAATTACATTTGACTATAAAAATAAATTCCGCCGTGCGCAAATTGAAAGTGAGGGTAACGATCCTGCTAAAAGTGGACAATCCCAAGGAACACCGTCAGATCAAGCTATGGGAAGAACTGGTCACGAATTAGATAATAACGGTGGTTCGGAAGAAGGTGGTCAGCCAGGTGCTGGAAGACCTAAAGAAGCTAATAAATATGGTAAGGATAGTGGCGCGAGAGGAAGAGATCCATTGGGCGCACATGATAAAAATACGGCTTATGGGAAGGCTTCGCTTTCAAAATACGAAAATTTATTGAAAAATATGGGTAGTAAGGGAAAGGAGTTAATAAATGAATCGGATGAGGTTAATGAAGTATATAAAACTGAGATCAATTCTTTAAATTCTAATAAAAGTTAATTAATCATATATTTATATATGAAGTATTGTACAAACGACTGGAGTTAAATATGAATGCAAAAATTAAACACTCAAAAATAAAAAACACTGGTATTTTATTTGAGTTGTTAACACGGCAAATTACAGTAGATGTGTTGAATAATCAAGATGGGAAAGCTGTTAATATGTTAAAGTCTTATTTTTCCCCTAAAAAGGAGCTCGGGAAAGAATATCAGCTGTATAGAATCCTCACAACTGAAAAATATAAATCTGAGAGTAAAGCTAATCATTTAGTTAACGCGGTGCTGTCTGCATCCAGAAAAATAAACAAAAAGCAGCTGCGGAGAGAAAAATATAATTTGGTTAATGAAATACGCAGTTCGTATAATATTAATGACTTTTTTCTGGCACGAATATTAAATTATAAAATGTATGCTTCTATATATAAATTATTTGAATGTACAAAAATCACTGATCCAACAGAAGAAACCCGAAGTAGATTTCAAATTGTAGAGAATATCGTCAAAAATGTTGGTAATGTGAAGAAACGGAAAGAAGGGGTAATAGAAAATTATAAAAAACAGGAAAAGGATTTGCGCTTGTTGGCTTATACAATATTGGTTGAGAAGTTTAATAAAAAATATAAATCACTCAATGAAATTCAAAGAGATTTGCTAAGAAAGTATATATATAATATTTCAAATACTAATTCTCTTAAAGAATTTATTGAAAAAGAAACAATTAGCGTAAAAGAACAACTTAATTCATTTTTACCAAAGGTTGATGATAGAGTTACTAAAATTAAATTAAAAGAAGCAATAAACCAATCAAATAAACTATTGAAGGGTAGAATTGTTGAAGATAAACATGTTATTACTTTAATGCGGTATTATGAACTCTTAAAGGAGCTAAAGAATGTCTAGAATGGACAAACTCAAAGAGATTATACGTGAATTAATCAAAAATGAGCTCGATGAGGCTTCAACTTCTGGCGCTGCGGGTGGATATAATACTCCAAACGCTTTTACTGGTGGTATTGGTAAAGGAAAGAAGAAAAAGAAAGAAATTTCCACTAATTCTACGGGATATGATGTAGTTAAGGAAGGGAAGTATCACGATTATAGAAATGATGAGTCTTTGACTCCGAAACAAAAAATTGGACATTCAATGAGAGAAGTTCGTGACGGACTTAATAGCTTAGAAGGGCTTGTCAAAATGAATGTTAAACTAAAAAATGAATTGAATGTCAATTCACAGTCATATTGGAAAAATACACATAAGGCTTTAAATAAAATAAGTGAGAGGTTAGTTAAGCTAGCAAACAAAGTTGGTCAATTACAATAAGTACTCACTATGGCATTTAAAGATAAAAAGAAATCCTATATGGATACTCTTTTCAGTATATCTACATTGTTAAAACGGTGGCAAATAGAGATACAGAGTAAAGAGGTAACAAAGAATTATATGTTAAGAAGGCTTAACCAATGGATAGAACAATTGGAAAGTCTTAGAAAAGAAATAATGATGGAGAAAGACCGATGAGGCAATTAATAGTAGATTATTTACCATTTGAAATACAGGCTGACCAAATAAGTGAGTCTATGAAAGAAAACAACGGGAAGTTAGTTGTTAAAGGTGTTCTACAAAGAGCAGACACCAAAAATCAAAATGGTAGAGTGTATCCAAGAGAAATACTAATGCGGGAAGCTAAGAAGTATTTTCAAAATTTTATCGGACAGAAAAGGGCTATGGGGGAGTTAGACCATCCTGAATCATCCGTTGTTAATCTATCCAATGTATCTCATAATATTACAGAGATGAACTGGAACGGAGATGATTTAGTTGGTACGGTTGAAGTATTAGGTACGCCAAGCGGTAACATATTAAAGGAATTATTTAAAGCAGGTATTAAGTTGGGTATTAGTTCTCGTGGTATGGGTTCAGTTGAAACTATGAATGAGACTGGTTCTCAAGAAGTACAAGATGACTTTGAATTGATTGCATTTGACTTTGTTTCTAATCCATCTACGCATGGTGCTTTTATGTATCCAATGCATGAGGGCGTTGATAATAATATTTCTGTTCGTGATACAAAGTATGGTAAGGTAGAAGCTATCATTAATGATATTTTAAGGGGATAGCAAATGATTAAACTAAAAGATATATTAAAAGAAAGTTCTCCAGGATTTGAGAATAGACAATTTGGTGATCCATTACCAACATTGGCAGATATAAAGAAGAATAGAAAAGTAAACGAATCCACAGATGTATTTGATTATAATGAAATGGCTATAGATGCATTGGAAAATTCAGTTAGCGCGGATGGAAGAGCATGGAGAGGTACTAGTAAAATTATGGAAAATAAAGAAGCCTATGCTATTATTAAAAAGTATACAAAACCAATTGATAAATTGCTTGACAGATGTGATAAAGAATTAAGAAAATTGAAGTAATGCCATTCAAGTCAGAAAAGCAAAGAAAGTGGATGCACGCAAACGAACCTGAAATGGCAAAGGATTG
>ENA-UZWR01011603-UZWR01011603.1-metagenome-genome-assembly--contig:-Day-1-25m-contig-11603_pt1 | contig 10821 bp, 5 predicted proteins | sample MGYA00260337_ERZ794897 | MGnify/ENA metagenome assembly ERZ794897 | reverse complement strand
GGATTTTATATAATATGATTCATATATAAATATTACCATTTCAATTTTTTATTAAAAAAATCATATTGTTCATTTATTTCGGCTTGGTTTTAGTTTTACTTGACTTTTTTCTCCTCTTTTACCCATTTGACTCTGGTATTGGTGGAACATCATATCCGAGAGTCTTTAAAATTATTTCTTCTTCTTTAGAGTAACCTTTTGGATTTTGGTTCTTTTTCAATGGCACTTCTTTTATTCCAGGAACTGATGCTTTTAAACCCGATGCGTCAAATCCACCTTTAGATACTCCCGCAATCTTTTGATCTAGCTTTTTTGAATCCGTCTTAAAATCTGAAACTATACCATCTCCAGTTTTAAGAGTTGAATCACCACTTTTTTGAGTAATAAGTTTCGTTGGTGATGTAATAACAACTTCAACTGGTGCCAGCCCATCCACAGTAGTTTGATCTGTATTCTTTACACCATAATAATAAGAATTCAATTTTGCTTGATCCTCATCGGCTTGATTATCTATATCTATATTATAAAATGAAGAAGAGCTTGCAAGTCCTAAAGAAGCACTAATTACACTGGAATAAAATTTCATCATCTTTTGATTTCTACCATAAATTCTAGAACCACTAATTATTGGTTGGTGAACTTCTTTGTATTTAACATCCCCACTACTTATAGAGCCTGAAGTATAAGTTCCTGGCTGTCCTAATTGTTGCCAAATTGAGATATCAAACGCTCTGTCTTTCAGTTCTGCGACAGTACCATCATAAGTGTCATAAGTACCACTCGCTGACACATACGAAGATCCCGTATCATAACTGTATATTTTTATATCCGCGTCATATGCTTTGTATGAAGAAATAGTTGGTCCATTGTTATAAGATGATGTTATTTGAATAACCGAATTTACAACCGTACCGATATCAATTGAAGCTGTGTATGATAAATCAAATCCCTGTGGGGCTTTTCCCATTACAACTTTTGGTCTTTCAAAAATATTAGGTTCTATTAATAGCCCAATGTTGGGATTTGCTCTAGCGGGTACCATCTTTCTTAATTGTGGATATAATGATTGGTCATAATATTTTAACAATCTAATATAATCCCAAAAATCCATCGGCGAGTTATATTTCTTCCAATAGTTATCGGCTACATATGTAAGACCCCTATAATTTAATTCTGTTTTATCTCTTGGATCTCCCAAGTAATTATCAAAGTTCAAATTCCCCACCGAATCAATAATATCCCTATTAATAACATCTGTTGGCGCGAAGTAAATGCCGATTTTATTCGAATCATTGGGCGCTGTATCATAAGCACTAACAGTTGCTCTCTTTGTTCTTTGTAGAGTTTCACCATCCTTTATTACATTACTTTCAATTCTAATTTTATTAGTAGTTCTTCTCAACGCACCTATGCTTGGTATATGTGATTTTAATTCATCAACAACACTACTAAAAAAGTTTCCTGAAAATCCATTGTGTGATCCCGATGCGGCTGTTGTTTGATTTGAACTTACATCACGAATACCCTCAGTATCTCCAACCAAAGTTTTATCATCATCAAATGAAAACCGAGTAACTAAATTATTATAAGAAGATGAAATAGTATTACCATCATAAGCCTTCGGATTTCCTATGTGGTTTTTGAATTGCGCCACACCCAAAGTTTCTGTCCAATTGCGGTATTCCATAATAGATCCAGATAATTGAGAACCCACCAACGCATTATCAGCAGAACCACCAATATATATATCACCATTATTTGAATATGCCATGTTGTATGATGACGAAGCCGCTATATCAGTAGACATAGTAACGGCGGAAAATAAATGTATTTTACTTCTACCCGCATCATATTTACCAACAGACAATTGAAATGATTGAGATACATTAGCAGCATCAGACCCGCTAGTTCTCCTTAACATAACAGAATAAAAATCCCCATCATATACCGGAAAATTAGAAGATGAAATTTCTTTCAATCCGCTTGAGCCACTCAATTGAAATGCAACATAGCCATAATTATCAACCGAGCCATTATCTTTCAATCTTATATAAAAGCTAGAAGAAACATCTGAGCCCGTTGGTTTCTTCTCAACTAATATCTGATTAGAACTACTTACAGCACGAAATCTAAATTCAAGTGTGTCTGGTTTTCTACCAGAAGTTGTATCGTCAGCCCAGCCTGTTTTTACATACTGACCACTTCTAAAATCTAAAGCCTTTGTAAATTTTCTTGTAATTTCAAATTGCGGAGAAGCATCATCTGGCAAATTAGGTCCACCATATTCTTTAACTCTTAAAATAGTTGATGGGATACCATAAATATTTATTAAACCCTTCAATGCTCTGACAGTACCTTTGTTCTTTAAGAAAAACGGCATATTATTTATAATACGACTCCAAATTTCTCTAGACATATCTTGCTCGGACATTGCGGTCGAATTAGAAAGCGTTGATCCAGTTACTTCAGTTCCCAATGCGTATTTTGATAAGCTAACTAAATCTTTACCATCATCCATAGTCCATCCCAACGACTTCCCTACTGAATATAGTAAATCTTTAGAAGTTCCCTCTGACAAACTTTCTCTTCTATCAAAAATGTCTGTGACGCCCTTTATATAAGTCCAAATACCATCAAAGTGCTGACCTATCATATCCGTAAATTTTAAATAACCATCATTGTCACTATCATCAATTATATGTGAAGGTAAAAGATTACTCAATTTATTTTCATTTACTAAATCATAATTTGACGCGGATATCTGTGTGGTGTTAAACCAATCAATAGCTGCTGATGATGTTGTGTGGGCTAGTATGTATGGATTGGTTAGTGTGCCAGATCCGCCCGTTTTAGGCCATGCATTATCAAAAAATTCTCCAAGAGAACTTGTAACATAAGAAGAGCTTTGGAAATACATATACTTGTCAAAGCTATCAAATTTATTTTTTACTTCTTTAATGCGACTAGACCACAATGTTAAATCTTTTGATGACCCACTAACATCAGCAACCGATGCGCTCTCTGCTGTGTAGGATTCTATTAACTCCATTTTATATTTAAAATTTTCCAACCTTTTTTCAGCCGAACTAAAGTTAATAAAATTTTCATATTGAGTATGATCAACATTTATTTCTACACTCTCTAAACTTTGTGATAAAAATAAATTTCTGAGCTCTCCCGAAACAGTCGCATCTTCTGTTAATATACTTGATTCATTTTGATAATCTGTAGCCCTTCGCTGTACAGGACTTTCAACATTCTTTAAATCTGGACTTCTTAAAACAATATCACCAGTTTCCTGTGGAACGAAATCTATAACCTTAACATCTTCGGTTAGTGGATAAACCATTTCTTTTACTACTGTACATTCATCAAATTTTTCAAATGTTTCTGGTAATGGTTCATAAAGTTTAAATACTATAGAATGGGGATAATCTATAACTGCCCCTCTATCTTGTCTAAAATTTGTAGTTAGAAAAAATTGATTATCAAATTTTAAATAAGTTCTCAATTCACGCGGATTGAAAACTAAATATTGCGCATTAAATCCAGTATATGTCGCTGGTGGGTTACCTTGATAAAAGTCGTAAGAACTTTCACCGTCCGCACCATCTTCATTAACATCCAACCCCGCTTCCAGCGCACCGTCTTTAAAAGTCTTATCTACTGTGATTATTGTACCAGCATCATTAACTTGTTTAATTTGGGCTGTGAAGGGTTTTTTTACATCAACAGTTTCCAATGTTTCGGTGAGTTCAAAACGCAAATCTACATTATCTATCCAAGTAATGCCTTGCTTTGCTCCCCCTGGATCACCTTCATTACTATAACCAAGCTTAAAACATAACTGAAAGTACGAACCGTCATACCTCCAATCCTCAGGAATTGAAAGTTCCAACTCCACACGTTCCCACTCATTTACATTTGTAGCGTTCGCGAGTTGTCCGGGACTACTTTTATATAAAAATCTTGGAGGAATTTGACCTATATGTTGCCAATGATATTGCTCCGATTGTTCATTTGGGCCCATCCACTCGTAAAAACCACGTGGACTTAAAGTGCCTAATTTTCTTGGATCATCGGAAAAATCAAATGCACTAGATCCATCATCGTAAATAGCAGTTGGATCGTAATTCGTAGCCCCTGGATTTCTTGAACCATAAATTAAAGCTGCTCCATTGGTTCCTACTTCTCCCGCACCATATGCTACAGTTTGCATTGCGTTTGTTGAAGTAACATGAGCATCTCCACCCGATAAATTATAATATGTATCAACGCCACTAGAATTTTTAGATATCCAACCATATGTATTCCACCAACTACCATACATATTGGCTCCAAAGCCATCCACTAATCCTGAATTATCAGGCATATCCCTGAAACCTTCTGTTGTAAAAACTTTAGGATAATCTGTGTCAAAAAATTCAGTACTATTATTTTGTCCTAATTCAAAGAAATCGCCGTCACCGTCTGACATTCTCCAATACAAATCCACCCCCGGAACTACAAAATAGTGATACCACTTGTTATTACCACCATGCTTTCGAACACTTGTTGCGAGGTTTCCACCATTGTCATTTATAAAATCATTTATACTACCGTCTAGATCTGCCATATATTTAATACCATCATCGATACCACCACCACCTATTACTGAATTTCCTTTTTTTACCATAAAAGCTTTATTAGATCGATTATCACCTGAACCATCGGTGTAAAATATTATATAGTAACCCGCCCGCATATTGGTATTACTAGTTCTTGTTCGAGTTATACTTTGTATTCTTCCATTTTCAAATATATCTTGATATAATGTTTTACCATTGTCCATTATATGATTATGTAATGACGGAAACCACACATCAATTGGGCTTAATGATACTTCTGAGTGATTGGTTGTAAAATTATTTTTTGTCCGCCAAACTAAATCATCTTTAATTAACATAATATCTTCTTTGTCAATAAATGTAGCAGCTTGCCATCCACCATTCTCACCCCTTGCAGAATTTCTTGCAAATGTCGGTACTCCCTGTCCTGTATCTTGATATGGGTGAGCATTTACTACATTATCCCAATCATCGGAGGATACTGTACCTGCTGGAGCCGCAGGGTAGTTGGGATTCTGTATATCGGGATTTATAATCCACCGACCGTTTTGCCATATCCATCCTTGCTCTTCACTTAAAGTTCCATTTTTAGAATATTCAGGTCCTGCTAAATTTGGCGACCATTGATAAATTGGATTCGACCCACCGTTGTTTTGGGGATTATTTGTTATTTTCCAAGCGCCTACTCCTTGAATCATATCACCATCATCGGTAGTATCATAGCGGGCCCCATCATAGAAAGTTAGATTATATGCGTTTAATATATCAATTTGTTTACTTGGCGGTTGTTGTTCTACTGTTTGTGCATTACCCGCTGTATTAGCAACATATCCATCTGGAGGAGATGTTGGCATAACTTCGGTTGGTGTAGGTGCATCTGGATCAAAAAACCCAATGGGGGGGTCAGCGGGTAGAAAGCCGGGTTCTTCTTCTGCGCCATATGGATATCTAAAATAAACAATCATTGGCCAGTTATTTGGTATAGAACTTTTTATATCAAAACTTACTATAGCTTTATCATTAGCTGTTACACCCAAAGTCGGTAATTGCTCATAAATTGTCGACCATATCATTAAAGATCTGTGTGGTAGATTGGTTGGCCATTGTACATATTGCTGAGCGAACGGTGCATTTAAGTCTGGAAATTTCATACAAACTCCACCATCCACACCTTCTCCTTGAACCCAATGAGCATAATATCCTATATCGTGGCTATCTCCCCAAGTAGTACTGTTCGGATACCAATGTAACCAACCCGTAGACCAACCTTCTACTTGTATTGCTTTTTGGTGTAAAAAACTATCCCACGGATGTACTTCTGCTAAAAATATTGGCTCGCCCAAGTCCGTTAGGGATAGTTGTTCTCCGCTCGGGTTGGTCACCACATTCCTATCTGTTCTAGAAATAGATGTAGTCTGACCTACTGTATATACATCCGGAATTATTACAGTTCCGCCAACCATCTTTGATAAAAATACAAATCCATCACTAGCGGGAGTTATTTGTAACGTATTGGATTCGTTAAAGTCGTTATACTCATCTGAACTTAATATAAATTCTATCGATACATTATCATTTATATCTCTTCTGCGATCTATCCCAAGATTAAAAAAATCTTGCTTATAAGATTGCCCATCAAAGTCTTGTGCTCTTATTCTAACTTCAGTTCTTGAAGGTGATATAGCATCAATTTGATATTTGAAATTTTTAAGTTGAAGTTCTTGTCCTCTTGTATTATTTGTTACATCACTCTCATAAACCAATCCGTCATCTGTAATTTCTATATTTAAATAATCATCCCAGATTAAAAATTTACCCGTGGCATCCGGCTTTGTTCTAACCAATACAGTTTTATCATCACCTGCTAATCTTCTTAAAAATCTATATGTTAGATTGAAAGTTCCCGCAGTAATGCCCGCCTCTTCTATATTATCCGGCGGTGATAATTTAATTTTCCCATCATCATTTATTATAATACTGGAAAAGCTTAGATTTTTATGTTCTATAGCATTACCATTAGTATCTGAAATTTCTAAGAAAATAAAATCTCTGTTGGGATTAGATCCATATATACCATTCTCATATGGCTTATTACCAATCTGAATAGAATTACCCGAAGATAAAATTCCCTTATCCCGCTGTGATAAATTACTTGCCATTATATTTCAACTATATCCCTATCTATTACGTCATCCAAAATATCTTCATTTATTTTAAATTGTTCCACGCTTAATGGTTGTATGAGAGTCGTAGTTTCATCCTTATACAATTCTTCTGTCCACGGATTTTCAAATAATAGAATAGTTCCATCTCCATCTCGCACTAAAAGGCTGCCGTCATCCACACCGCTACTTCCAAAAAATGCGGTTTTATACAATTCTCTTTGTGTTAAGTATAATTGTTCATCTTCATCTCTGAGATTTTTATAATACTCATTATTTTCAAGTTCTTCTTTTGTATATGGCATTTTTATCTCTCAATCTTAAAAGTAAAACCATCTTCAAAATACTGTACAGTCTCTCCAGTTGTGTTACTGCCACTAACTACTTTAAATGAAAATTCATAAAATCTTTCTGGTTGTAACCCATTCATCCAAAGGTTAAAATAATTTCCTGTTGAATCACAGCTTACAAGAGAGCCAGTTCCAAATGGAACAATAATATCTTCAGTTAAAGCATCTTTAACAGAATAATAAGTTCCATCACCACCAATACTTTCTTTACTTCCACTTGGTAAATATTTTGCTGTAAGATATTCTGAAGCAGTATTGGAATAGGATTTGGTTGGGTATCTTTCTCTCCCGACTAGTCTAAACTTTACTTTTGATTTCTCTTTGTATATAGGTCTCATCCCCTTCATATAAAATACCAAATCTTCTAAATTTGTTGATGATAGCGCACTAAGTGATCCAGTATTCCATACAGTATCATACCACTCCACTTCTAATTTAGGTGGATATATAGTGTTAGTTTCTCTTGAGAAAAAGGAAAAACTGCCTAATCTATCTCCACTACCCTCGTCTGTATTGACATCCGAATTACCTACGCTGCCACTTCTCTTTAACATAAATCCTTCATTTGGATAAGTTCCATCTAACCACTTATTCACAATGGGAGTGACATTCATTCGCATATCCATTGTTCCCCACGCAAAGGATTGCGTAGCATACACTTCCGAATACCAAGTCCCACCTGATGATGTAATTGCCGTATCCCACGTTGTTTTTGCTGTCGAACCATCTTTATAAAACCAACTTGCCCCCTCACCAGTTATAGGATTATCGTGAAATTTACCTTCTCCCGAAACCCAACTTTGACTTACGGGATAAGCAAATAAAGATTGGCTGTATGATAAATCGGATGGATTTGCATCATACATATTTAAATAAAATTTAGCATCTGATGCAATTTGTCCACTAACTATAGATTTTGAAACTTCACTTAAATCAAATTTCATTAATATACGAGAAACCTTAATATTTGAACCCGCGGCTGACATATCTTTTTTTATTTCTAATATCTCATCCAAACCTGTATTCATACTTCCACTTGATTGATATAATGTTGTATCCACTTCAGGATAAATAAAATAATACATTAGTTACCTCCTCCCGCTGAGCTTCCAACTGACCGACCCTCAATATCAGTTGTTGGAAATTTCAATTCAAAACAACTTGGATCAAGAGATGGGTAAATAACACCATCCACTGTCGCAGATGATATATCATATATATTACCCGAATATCCTTGTGAAGCAATAGCTTTATTTCCTATTAATATAGGTTGACCATTAGGATTATTTTCTTCTGGCGCAACAACTGCTGAAACACCATCTACTAATGATATTTGGTAGGCTAAGTCGGATAGAATGATTGGCTGACCAATTTGCCACTTATCAATGTCAAAGAAAGTCTTAACTCTCTGTATAGCTTTAAGTACAACTTCATCTGAATTGTAGCCGACTTTTGTTAAGATGTTGAATTTAACTGCGATATTAATCACAAAAGCATCTTTTATATTTACAGCATCCGTTACCATTCTGAATTGTGTCAGGTAAGTTTGAATATTTTCCTTTACTGCTTGGTTTATTTGTGTCAATTTTTTGTTAGCATCAAATCCTAATGTGTATAAATTAAGTGCTAATGGATTTATAATACGGCTATCTGAATTAGCTGCTCCCGTACCAGCATCCATTTGTGAATCTTGTACAATATAGCATTTAGCAATATTACCATATTTAGCTGGCAACGCATATACTCTTGTAATATAATCTGCTTTAGTAACTGCTCTCTGTTGAGCTTGGAAATAAGCCAATGAATTATTTTTTACTTCTATAATACTTTCAGCATCCTTACCACCTGAAGCTGGCCTTGGATTAGACACAGCAACTGAATTTCGCGTCTGTGCAACTAAAGCAGTTCCAAGTCCCACCTCATCCAATGTGATTGTTGAAGATTGGACGCTGGTTAAACCCCCAGACCTAACATTATGAGCTACTCCCCCGCCAGCTCTGTATGTAACAGTTAATTGAGTATTTGATGGGGATTGACCATATGCTTTGGTGTTTAAAAAATTAGAAGGATCAAATGCAGTTCCCAACATTGATGGGGAGCCAGGCAGAGAAGATCCCACACTATCCGGATTAGGAATTATTTCCTCATCTGGATTATCAGAAGTTCCTGCGCCAAATCTTAATTCTGTTTTACCATCTTCTCTAATATAAGTTATAAATCTCCGAGCGGTTTTCAAAAGTTTTAGTAAATATGGAGCTTGATCAGAATAAGTAGCTAACTCAGGATCTGATGTGGTGGTGTTTTCTACCTCCGTATACACAGTATCTTGAGCCAAAAATGGAACTTCGTGCCAATTGTTACCATCACTGTCTGTCACAGAAAGGATTTCGGTTACGTTTTCTTTACTTAGAGATACACGACTGTACTTTGAAGCTGCATTAAAAGTAAAGTAATCAATTGAAACATCTCCGCTATTAGCCCTTATAGTTTTTTTAAGCAGATAACTTACAGGAACATTATTATTAGTTTCATATACAGTTACAGTAAGTGGGTCGTAAGAAGATGAATACTTAAAATTACAATCTTCAATAGTAACAAATTTAACGCCTGTATCACTTTGTAATTCCATTCCAGATTTTATGTTTAACCCATATCTTAAATCTGGTTTGGTTGTATAATTCAATCCAGTTCCGCTAGATATAGATGGCGCTGTTTGGAAAAGATCAATATCAACCGTAGCCGCAGTTGCTAGCTTTGGTTTATATCCCAGAGATTGAGCCATATTATATACAGTTCTTTTTTCTTCTGCGAAGGCTAATAAACTTTCTTTAAATTGGTTGTCTATATAGTAAGATAGAACATCACCCACATAAGATGCCATTTCAATAAACATCATACCTGGACTTGTTTCATTAAAGTCGTTATAATCCGTTGGAAAATATATTTTAGCAAATTCTATTAAATTATCTCTGAAAGACGTGAAATCTTTATTTAAGTATCTAACTTCCTTTACTGATTTTTTTGGTGTTGTTGCTGGCATTTATAATCTCCTATTCCGACAAATCAAGACTTAAATTTAATTCTTCTATTGTAGTATTATCTGTATCTATCGTGAATATAATCTTAGGAATAATAGTATTTCCGTCTATGCTAAATTTAATATCCAATAAATTAACATGAGGCAAAAATTCCGACAAAGATGCTCTTATTGACTCCTCTAGTTTAGTTTCCAAGTCGCCATCCATCGGTTCAAATAATACTGCCATAAGTTCTGATCCGAATGTGGGATTGCCTAATCGCTCGCCTCTTCTTGTTAAAAGTAAATTTTTAATATTGGATGCTGTCTGCTTTATAGTTGTTTTAGTTCTATTAAAATCACCATCCCTTCCAAATTTAACAGGTAAAGATAGTCCTATATAAGTATCTGGATTTAAATCTTTTTCTATTGTTGACATTATTTACCCTGTTTCTTATCTATTGCTTTCATTACTTCCCTATAATCCCTTGACATAGCATTCATAACATCTTCTACTTCAGGACTGGTAGGATCTACTCCAACTGATTGAGCAGTTTGTACAGCAGACACTTTTCTTTTTGTTTCATCATCTCCACCACCAAAAGGAGTTCCACCATATCCTAAAAGTTCTGCCATATTAGAAGTATCATACTCACCCATACTTGGATACTCTTCAAATTCTTGAG
>ENA-UZWR01013668-UZWR01013668.1-metagenome-genome-assembly--contig:-Day-1-25m-contig-13668_pt1 | contig 10829 bp, 10 predicted proteins | sample MGYA00260337_ERZ794897 | MGnify/ENA metagenome assembly ERZ794897 | reverse complement strand
AATGAGGACGATATGAGAGAATCTGCAAGACGCTCTCAATCAGCTAAAACCATTGATGTTATGGTTGAAGAATGGAAAGCATTGAGTTCAAAAAGAATACTTAACAGTAGCACCCTATATGACAAAGAAGGGAATGCCATTGAACGCTACGGAGGCCAGTGAGTATGACCGGCAAGAAAGAACGTCTTGACCTTGCAATACAGAAGGCCAAAAAACAATTAATTCAAAATGGTGTTGACAGCCTACAGTTCCCACAGGAAAAAACGGTCAAACAAGAAAAAGTAAGTTTACCGCTTTCAAGAATGAATCGTCTGCTTGGAAAATCTACAGTTGCGGATACTCGGCATAGTAGTATTTTACAACGCACCGGTGTGGCACAAAGACCAACATTTGATTTGATCGCTGATTCAAATCTGGGAACTGAGAGTAGAGGTCACAAACCGGTGATCAATCTACAAAACAACGGTGATGATTTTGCTAGCATTGCTGCAAGGAGAATTAAATCCTTAAGAGAGGTTAGCCTATTGAAGTCGGAGCAACTGGCACTCGACATTGATACAGAAAATCAATATGTAGGGATAGAAAGTGATGCACGACCAATTTGGCTAAGCGTCCTAGATGGGCAGAGGGGAAGAGTCACTAATGCACTGCCTGATGAATTAGCACCGCCCAATGAAAATTCGATATACCACCATAGCCGCTCATTACAAGTTAAAGCCGCATGGCCTAAACCTCTACGAATCGATACTCAACGCACATTCAAACAATGGTTTGTATGCTCTGAAAACTCTCACGCCAGCAGAGCATGTGAATCAATAGTAGATTCCCCAGCAACTAGCCTCAACCCTCTACTCATAATCGGTGAAAATGGAACCGGTCGCTCACATCTAATTCACGCGACTGCGCAAGGCGTAGCAAGGAGAATGGAGGGATTGGTTTTCCTGCTCAGTGCTGTTGATTTGCTGGGAATGGAAACACTTCCTAAGGATTGGCAAGAAGCATTAGTTGGAGCAAGTCTATTGGCAATTGATGATGCTCATATGATTGCAGATGATGCTGCTTTGGCCAATCAAATTGGAATAATGATAGACCATGCAATAAACTTAGGAGTACATGTAATCCTAACCAGTGTAGAATCTCCAGATGAATGGCCTTCTTCCCGTCTTTGGGATATTTGCCGTAATTCTGCTCAAACCCAGATACAGATTCCAACTGCTGCAAACCTAGTAATGTTTACAAGAAGATTAGCTGGTTCAAGAAACCTAATGCTGGATGATGGACAGATGACTGCTATTGTCACTTTCAACCAAATCGGTTGGAGAAGTACTATTGCTAATTTTGACAAGATTGCTCTTGCTATTGAGTCCGGAGATGATATAATCGATGGAGAGGATGTCATTCGCACGTTACAGGATGAATTAAGGCCGCAATTTGTAGAACAAGATGAACTCGTTCGCCATAGCGTAGATGATATTGCAACACGATTGATTTCTAATGCTGTCGACACGGTCTATTCTGCTCATGACATTGGGGGAATCGACTTAGTTCGCAATATCCCTGAACTGGGAGAAGATGATTACCAGCCTCCACAATGGGATACAAATGAAATGTCGTTGGAGGGTGAAGAAATGCTTGAAAAGTTCGTCCATACAACGCTTGAGGAATTAACTCCTAAAGCACCTTCTGTTTTGAGCGTTCATGAAAATGAGCAGCATTTGATTACACGACCTAATCGCATTGAGGTGCAAGATTATGGCCGGGCTGCAGATATCTTAACCGAATTAGATGACAAAATTGATTCAAAAATAAAAGATGCTGAATTGGATGTATTCAATAATTCAATACTTCTTAGTGACCTTGAGGAGAAAATGCTAGAATTGTCGCAGAAAGCGGGCAGTGCAGATATTGATGAATTAATCGCCATTGCGGATGAATTACGCCATCTTGAAGAGAAATTAGTTGCTATCGATCCGACCAGAGATGAACTCCCACCGTTTGAAGAAGACGATAAGCCTCGGCGAATCGCTAAGAGAAGAAAGGGTAAATCAAAGAGAAAGGTTACTCGCCGCACCCCGAAAACAGTTGTTGCAAAGAATACTGAGAGTTACGAAGAATCATTGGATAGTTTTGAACCTGAGGGTGAATGGAATATTCAGGCAGAAGATATCGACATGATAGATTTGCTAGATGATAGTGCAATAGATACTAAGGAAATCAAGCAACCAGTTGAGGAAAAAATAGTTCGGGCAGTAAAAACTCCAAAAAGCACTACTGCCGATAAACAGGAGCAGGAATCTAATCTTTCCCAACCCGTGACCCCAATCTCAGGTGAAGAAGAATGAAGCCATGGTGGATGGATGGAGTTCCATTCAAGTGTCAAGCGAATTGTGGCAAATGCTGTGATGAACCGGGTGGAATTGTCTATTTATCTGAAAAAGACGCACTGAGAATCTCTGAACATCATGAAATGGATGTAGAAAGTTGGTTGGAAAGAGATTGTGACCAAACAATTGATGGCCGCTACATTCTAAAAAGCAGAGTTGAAGACGAAATCTGTATTAATTTGGATGAAAACAAACAATGCACTATCTACAAAGTAAGACCACAACAGTGTGCAGCATTCCCTTGGTGGGGTGAAAACCTGGCCACTGAAAGGTCATGGAATCGCGTAGTCGCGGAATGTCCTGGACTTACTGCTGAAGATGTAATCTTGGTCGATGGTAATAGCATTAGAATACAAATTTTTTCTGATAGAGACTCTAGTAAAGGTTTTCGCGAGTGGCCGGTAAAGAATAAAAAATAAAATAACAATGTCAGTCAAACACATTTAGTGTGTTATCAACACTGTCCTTTTGAAAGTATTCAAATTAGGACCGTCCTTATATGAGTGTGACATTCCCATTGTAATTGAGGGGTATTAGTGAGCGACGAAGAGGTTCTTTTGGAAGTGACTAATGGCCATCTAAACACAGGATTACGTGGTGTTCCAGTAGGGACCTGCCGTACATCATTTGTAACCCCTAATGAAGGAGTTCATTATTGCGGATATCCTATCAATGAATTAACTAATTTTTCTCCAGAAGACATTGTTTATCTATTATTCAATAAAGAATTACCTAACTCTCAACAATCTGCAGAGATTCGCGCAGACTTAGCAAAGAGAGCAGAAATTCCTGGTGATTTAATAGCGGTTTTTAGAACCCTACCAAAATACGGACACCCGATGGACTGGCTCAGTGTAGCGATCCACACAATCGGTATGTGGGAGACCACTGGTGATTGGAAAGAGGATGCAATGAATCTAATTGCTCGCATGCCTCGCATCATGGGACTAATGTATAGGGTCAGAGAAGGCCGTGATGAAAATATTCCTGCGGATGATACATCAATGAATATGGTTCAAAGATTTGTTTCAACATTAGACCTAGATGGAATTGACAATGATATCATGGAGCGAGTAATTGCAACATACCTAGTCTTGCATATGGACCATGGTGGCGGAAACCTCTCAACATTTACCGGCAAGGCAATTGCATCTAGCAAAGCAACAGTGTATTCGGCTATGGCTGGAGCAATGAACGCCCTAAGTGGCCCATTACATGGGCGGGCAAATCAATCATGTCTCGAGTTTGTACTGAAGGTTGGTACCAGTGATCCGATAGAAGTTGAGAAGTTCGTACGTGGAGAATTGGCTGAAAAGCGACCAATATTCGGTTTCGGTCATGCCGTCCTTCGTAGCGAAGACCCAAGGGCTACTGCTCAATTTGCTCTCGGTGAAGAAATCTGCCCAGATGATGAAAATTTTAAAATTATTCGCACCCTACGAGAAGTTGCACCTAGAGTTCTTGCTGAAAATCCAAAGATTAGTAATCCAAATGCAAATGTTGACATCGCAAGTGGAGCTTTACTTCACCATATTGGGCTTGAGGACCCAACCTACTACACCACCTTCTTTGGCTGGGCTCGTGTAATGGGGATTGGAGCACAAATTGTAGATGAGCGCACTGTATTCCGCGATGGTAAAGGTACTCCACTTTACCGTCCTAAGTATTATGCTGAACAACAAACATTGCGTCACGTTGAGTGATTATTGTCCAATTACAGGACGAGATGTTTTTCCAGAACCTCTGTGACCGATTAACCGTGGTGCTTGCCATGGTGGCGAAGAATCACTTGCCTCTTGCAATAGTTCATCAACAGTTTTTTGCCAGTTCCAAGTTTCTTTCCACATTGAAACTAAATCTTTTCTTCTTGCATCATCACAATCTGCCCATGTAGGTACTTCAAGTTTGAGTTGCTTCAAGATATCTAAATGATTTTCTTCTGTTGCAGAATCTAATAATGATTGTTGCTGCTGATCTAATGGTTGGGTTCCTGGATTTGCCCAACGCGCATGTCCTGTAGGCAACCATGTCAATTCGGGATTGGCTTTATCGCTCAAACCGGTGAGTCCAGCCTTTAGTATCAAGTTCTCATTGACTAGCTTGGTCGGCCAAACATATGTCGGCATTCCTTTGCGTAACCTGTTCAGCGTGTCCAAATTTTTACCTTTTAAGCCAATAGTTTTGCCAACTGGTAACTTGTTGTGTGGAGGGACAAAATACTCTATAGCGCATGGTAACATTGCGCTGCCCATAGCATTATGCTGTTTTATCAATGATGAAAATGGTGTTGAAAGATAGGTTGGAAGGCTTTGAAGGCGTTGGGTTGATTTATTTCCATATGGCGCAATGTACGGAATTAAGGCTGCCCAAGGACGCTGGGTTTTGGCTAATTGAGAACTTTTTTTCATACCCTTGTGAAAGGCGTAATAGATCATGTTTTGATGTGGAACATTAAATTCATCGAGGATTTTATCTGCCATTATTATGATATTAGCAACATGTTGATCATGTTTCTTTCGTGAAAAAAATCCTCCCCCCATCGGCGCATTGGGATGAGGCCGTTTTATCTCAATACATCCCATTTTACCTTTATCAACCCAATTTTCACGGATGACCGAATCCTCTAGCATTCCTCTGAAAGAGACAAAACCTTCCGCTTCCAAATCTGCTAAAGTCCATGCTTCAACCCACTTACTCCTACCTTGTAAGCGACTGGGTGAAATTGATACTTCTCTATCGTGATGAACTACTAATTGCTTATCTGCAGTCATCCGAATATCAAATTCGATACCGTCGAAAAAGTTAATTCCATGGCGTAAACTATTCAATGTATTTTCCGGTTCTTGGCTGTACATCTTCGCGCCCCATGCTGTCCAAACGCCGCACCTTGAAAGTATATCTTCCGGTTTAGACAAAAATATGAGATTATACAAACAGCATTTTACTGCATGGGCGGATCGCAAGGTCTTGCCCGCTCCTTATTTAGTAAAATCATTCCTGAAACCCGCTCTACCGAGTTCTTTGGATTCTTTGGATTGTTTGGCAAAGTTGCTGCATTTATCGGACCGTTTCTCTATGCAGTTGTTGGAGGATATTACGGTTCAAGAGCAGGGTTAATCTCCATTGCACTGTTGATTGTTGCAGGGACTATAGTTTTGCGCTGGGTAGACTTTGAAGAAGGAATTAGAGTGGCGAAAGAAGAAGATATTCAGAATCGTATAACCCAATGAACCTCATTGATTATTGGAAAACTAATAATTCTACACCCATGTACTGTGACAACTGCTAAAGAGAAGTGACATTGCCATACATCTATGGAACCATATACAATCATGATGCTGATGATTGTAATACTTACTCCAATCATTTGCTGGCTGTTTACCCGACACCGTCCAGAGATGAGGATTCCTTGGCGTCAATGGGCCCGTACTTTTCATGACAAGAGATACTATCTTCACGCACTTGGATATATTGCCATCATAAAATGGAAGGAAATAACAGATACAATAAATGAACCTATCAAAATAAAAACTGGACATTGGACCGATCTAGTATATTCCATCGAAGGTGATTTTACAAAATGGATTCAAGATGCCTTTCAAAATGATGTATTAACAGATTTCCTCAACTTCCATTACCTATTCGTATATCTATTCTTGATATATGTGACAACAGTATACTTCGCATTCACTAATGATCGTGACATGGCCGATAAGGTTGCCTTGAACTATTTACTCATTTACGCTCTTGCAGTACCATATTATCTATTTTTCAATGTCGAAGTAACTTCTTCTTGGATTCCTAATATGGACGCTCTATTGTATCATGACGGCTGGTATAGTTCGTTCTATGCTTTGCATGACCCTCTGGATAATGCCGTACCGAGTTTGCATGTAGCAATTCCATTTGGTATACTCTATCTCAATTACCTGCATGTCAAAGAAAAAGGAATGAAAATGTCTGAGTGGCGCCACTGGCCGTATCATGTATTCATACTAATAAACACCTTAATGTTCATATTCACAATTCTCTACCTCGGGATTCACTGGTTTGTTGACATCCCACTCGGCATCATCATTGGTGGAATTGGTGCATTATTTATTCATCACTTACAACCACGTCTTCGCAATGATTTCGGACCGATGTTCAAGGGAGTTACTAGAAAGAAAGTATGGCGACACGTGTTTGCCGAAGGTGTTGCTGCTCTATTGTTACTCACTGTGATTTTGATGTCTGTAAACATTCAGTCTGAAACTGTAGACTCAAGGATTTCCTATCAACTTGGAACCGATGATTCTACCTTTGAGATAATTCAAGAATTTGAACCAGGCTCTAGCGTCTCGTCAAATTTAACCAATCTTCATGACAGTATTAGATTGGAGGTTGTTGTTATCATTGTTGAAATGAGTGAGCCTGCAATGGAAGATGGGTCCATCGATTGGGAAATAATGAAGACTTTAGGAGACTATTATACTGTGGAACCACAATCAACTTTGATGCTTGAAATAGAGACTCCCAATAATTACCATCTCATAATTATGCACAATCCAGGTCATAGTAACGGCTCGAGCGAAAATGAAGTTGTCCAAGTTCGCATCATCAGTGACTACCACGAGGATATAATGTGGAAGGCTGTATTACTCTCTCTACCTTCGCTTTGGATTACAGGATTCGTAATCCACCGATTATACCGTTTGAAGAAATACAAGCGTAGTTTAATCGATTCAACTCCAAGTCACCTGTGGGAACAGGAGATAATTGAATCTGAGTAATGGTGAGGTTATGTCAACTAGCGGTGACTTGGTAAGCGCTGTAGATGAGTTGATGGATAGCCCCGGTGGGCTATTGCTCAAACAATCGAGAGATTTCTTGAGGTCAAAAATTAAGACTATAGGATTTGTTTTCATTCTCGGAATAATAATTGGATTCCCGATTACAAGAGAATTGATCACTTGGCTAATAGAGCCGAGTAGATTACCAGCTGGTGTAGAAATAATCGTCATTTCACCAGTAGAATTAATCATGCTACAACTACGTATTGCGATGAGTATCGGCCTTTTTTTCGTCATTACGACATTGATTTATTTCGGGATACTTGAAGGACTAAAGTCACCATCTGTAAAACAAAAATTAGCAGAGTTGAATTATTCAATACCTAAAACAGCTCCAACCATTTTACTTACAACTGTTGCAATTATCTTATTGTCAATTTCAGGCTTGTATTACTCGTGGGAATTATTGACCCCAATGCTGCTCGAGTACCTAACAACCGATGCACAAAGTGCAGGATTATCCACTGATTGGAGATTATCTGGCTATGTTGGTTTCATTGCAAACTTAGCTATAGCATCTATTATTGGTTTCCAGGCACCTGTTGCTACATTGCTAATTTTACGATTTGGAGTTGTAGATAGAAGTCAAATTAAATTGTATCGACGCCACATTTGGTTTTCTTCCTTCGTGATGGGGGCATTGTTTTCACCACCCGACCCTCTCAGTTTATTCTTGGTAGCAGTACCTATAATCCTGCTATTCGAAATAGCACTAGTAATCGATACGTTCACCAGAGAACAATAATGTTCAAATTATTTGCTCTGGCAAAGATGAACTCGGAACCGCCATATGACCTGGTCTCGCTTGGTAACTCGGGCCATGATAATCTGAACCACATGTTACTTTCAATCCGATTTTTTGAGCACCATTTAATAATTCCATACGATATTTATCCGGGTGAGAACGATGGAAGGCCTCTACTGCATCAACTCCTACTTCCTTGATAAAGGAAAGTAAATTACTGCTTTCTATTCCATAATAAATAGGGTGAGCTAATGAACAGATTCCACCGGCTGCATGAATCACATTTACCGCTTCAATAATCGTCGGCTTTATTTTTTCAACATTAGCAGGGCAACCATCTCCTAACCACTCATCAAATACCTGTTGCATCGAATCAGCATAGCCCTTTTCTATCATTTCCTTGGCTAAATGCGGCCTTCCAACTGCACCACTAGAGCGTGCCATTACAGCCTCAAAATCAATCTCCATTCCCAATGCATTAACTTTCTCAACCATCCGCTTCATTCTTCCAATCCGACCTTCAGCGAATGGTTCTAACCACTTTCCAAAAGCAGTAATTGATTGTGAATCCATGCTGGGGTCATGATTTGGAAAGTATGCAAGTAAATGCCATGATGTCGTAGAACGATCTCTTCCTTCTTTCTCTAGAATAGTTGATTGGGCAGGTAAACCAGGAATACAAGTAATTTCTACTCCCGGAATGAATCTTATTCCTCTTTGTTTTGCTTCCTCACTTGCTTCTTTCCAGCCACTGATAACATCGTGATCGGTCAAAGCCCAAACTTTAACCCCTTCATATTCAATTTTTTGTGCCAGTTGCGATACGCTCAATTCCCCATCGGAATGAGTTGAATGACCATGAAGGTCGTAGTGCTCACTCCATTGCATCATTGCTAATCCTCTACTCAAACGTTTTTCAAGTTATATCATTAGAATAGATCATCTAATTCTGGTAATTCGGGAGTAGGAGTGGTAATGACTGCAACTGCTGGTGGTAACTCTTGATGTGATTCTGAAACAATTTCGGGCAATTCGGGAAGCATTGGTAGTAAGTTTTCTAAATCCGATGTCGGATTTTGTTCAAGACCACTACTTTCTTCAAATATTTCATCCAATGGAGGAAGGGTAGAAAATAGTTCATCCAAATCCGGCAACGGAACATGAGCAATTCCTTCACTGACGAAAACACGGTCTACTTCCAATCCGGGAGCAATCTGGGTGATTATTTGCTCTGAATCTTCATGGGGTAATGCAATTCTCTCTACATTCACTCTCGACGGTTGGTTTTCGATGACTTGTGCTAACTCAATTGCTGCCTCAACCGGTTGTTGATTCATCTGTTGAGTCGGCGCTTCAACCACTGTCTGAACTGGTGCCAATACTATCGGTTGTGCATTATCTGCAATACCCAATGCACCTATTGCATGCTGAATGTTTTGCTGCTCGGTAGTTTCAGATTGGCCAAGAATAGAATTGATTATGGCAGATGTTTGAGGACTAGAGCCAACTGTCTCAAACCCATATTGGTCCATTGAGGTTGTTGATGATGAACGAATTTTTGTTGGCATGTCCTCGAATGATTGGATTTGTTGCTCTAATGTCAACTTTGTATCAAATTGTGGAATTTCTTTTTCCTTACTAGCCCACCATGCAATTGCTGCACAAGCGATTGCTGCCCCAAGAATAGCGCTTTCCTCAACCTTCCAACCAGCATTACCAATTAGATTCCATTTTAAATTAGCAATTATAACTGCGCCGAGGATGACAGTGATTATTCTAGCAATAATCACAAGACGAGGGGCTCTGTGGTCCATGCTATCAATGCGATACGGTAAGACTGAACCTAAGAGGGTTTTCCACCGCTATTAATTCATCTCTGCCGCACGTACAGTGTTTTCCATCAACATTGCAATCGTCATTGGTCCAACTCCGCCTGGGACAGGAGATAACCATGCAGCCTTATCCGCTACACTTGAATCAACATCTCCTGTCAATCTCCAGCCTCTTTCACGAGTTGTATCATCAACGCGATTAATACCGACATCGACTACGACTGCACCTGCTTTTATCCAATCAGCAGTAACCATTTCAGATCTACCTACAGCAGCGATTAGAATATCTGCTTTTGAACAAACTTCTCTGCTATCAACTGTTCTTGAATGAGCGATTGTAACAGTGCAATCCACGCCTTTGGCTCCAAGTAGCAAAGCCATTGGGTTACCAACGATTCGTGAGCGGCCGAGGACCACCGCGTTTTTTCCCGAGGTCTCAATTCCTGCCCACTTCAGCATACGCATTACTCCACTTGGAGTGCAAGGCAACATACCATCCATTCGTCCTTGGACCAAGCGGCCAAGGTTTTCTGGATGAAAACCATCAACATCTTTGCTTGGTGAAATTAAATCGGTTAACCCTTCTTCATCCATATGTTTTGGAAGGGGTGATTGAACCAAGATACCATGTAATGATTTATCGGCATTTAGTTGATTGATGATATCTCTTACTTCGTTTTCAGTACTATCACTTGGTAATTCGATATGTGTTGATTTAATTCCTAATCTTTGACAGGCCTTTACTTTGGAGTTGACATATACATGAGATGCTGGATCATTTCCTACTATCAATACTGCAAGATGCGGATTTACTCCTGCCTGCTTTAGAGTTGAAATACGTACATGGAGTTCTTCCTCGACACTCGCTGCGCAAGCCTTGCCGTCAAGACGCTGTGCTACCATGTAGGGGGCTGCCGCTACACCTTCTTTGAGGATTCGCTAAAAAACACACATCTGGTTTTACAAATAGCAGCGTAAAAACTCACGTAATGAGGAGCCAACGGAGAGACTCGAACTCCCGACCGTCGGATTACAA
>ENA-UZWR01009482-UZWR01009482.1-metagenome-genome-assembly--contig:-Day-1-25m-contig-9482_pt1 | contig 10896 bp, 9 predicted proteins | sample MGYA00260337_ERZ794897 | MGnify/ENA metagenome assembly ERZ794897 | reverse complement strand
CCAATTACCGCGGTGTGTAAACTGCGATAACCATTTTCTTTCGGTGTGGCGATATAGTCGTCGAATTCGTAGGGCAGGTTTCTCCAGCGTCCGTGAACAATCCCCAGAGCGCGATAACAATCGTTAATGTCGGGAACCAGTACACGCACCGCTCGTACGTCATACACCTGAGAGAAAGAGATACCCTTGTTGTGCATTTTCCTCCAAATGCTATAAATATGTTTAGCACGCCCTTCTACTTGTGCTTCAACATGTACCTCTTTCAATTTTGTTTTCAGCGTCTCAATGACTTGTACAATGTAGTCTTGTCTGTCCCTGCGTTTTTCATCCAGCAGTGATGCAATTCTTTTGTAGGCAAGCGGCTCAAGGTACCGAAAAGACATATCTTCCAGTTCCCATTTTAGATGACCAATACCCAACCGATGCGCCAGTGGTGAGTAAATTTCAAATACCTCACGCGCCAGTTTAATTCTTTTCTCAGGCTCAGCGCTGCCAATAGATCTTATCGCACAGGTCCTTTCAGCCAATTTGATCAGCGCCACCCTGACATCATCAACAATGGAAATCAGCAATCGCTTGGCTTGTTCTAATTGGTCTTTTTGTTCGCCTAGAACCTCAGATTTCGAGAACTGTATATTGCTGATTGCGGCCATTCTCAACACACCTTCCACCAGCGTGCCGACACCTTCACCAAACTGTTTCTTTACGTGGTTGAGTGTAATCTGATTTTCACGCACAGCACGATAGATGATCGCGGCAATGATACCGTCTTCGTCGACTCGAAGGTCTGTAAGGATATCCGCCATATCAAGTCCGGTGCGATGGCTACTTCGACCGGCTTTCCAGACAGTGTTGGTTGATATAGCTTTTGCTTCTGCCTGCTCAGACAGATCACATACTTCGCGAACTCTCGCAAGATTAAGTGATGGATAATTTTCGTTTAGCTTGCACAACCAGAACTCAATGTCGATGCGACCATCAATATCGAGCGGTTGTTCTTCTCGAACTTTTACCATAATTGCTTTTGTTGCTTTTCCGGACTCACTCGAATTAGCTAAGACAAGTCATCGTAAATGAAATGCGCCACATTCAGCGCATCGCTCCTGGAATAGCTTTTCAATTTATTTGTGTTCTTCACTCGTTGGAACCAATTGCTTACGTGTTGTAAGAAAAGCATGCAATCGATTCAACGTGATTCGTGTGGGGAAACATATCGATAACGCCTGCATTTTCAAAACGATACCCACTTTCAACCAGCAATTTCGCGTCCCTCGCAAGGGTCACCGGATTGCAGGAGACGTACACTAACCTTTCAACCTTATGGCTTGCAAGCTTTTTACATACCTCTTCTGCACCACTTCTGGGCGGGTCTATGAGCACTTTATTGATGTCCTGCAAGCCAGGTATACAGGGGCTTTCAGCGAACAGGTCGGCAGATATAAAAGTGGCATTCTTTATGCCATTTCGCGCGGCATTTTCCCCAGCGCGAAGCACGCTGGATGCCGAAGCTTCAATACCCAGAACTGACCGTGCAATGGTGGCCAAAGGTAAACTGAAATTACCAATACCACAGAAAGCGTCAAACACATCGTCTTCAGGTTTCAGCGCCAGAAGCTTTACTGCTAGCGGGATCATTCGCTGATTAATTGCCTGGTTAATTTGAATGAAGTCCATTGGATGAAAATCGAATACGAGGTCAAAATCAGGCAATGAATAACTTAACCTTTCATTTCCATCGGCTGGGAATATCTTGTGGACTGACTGCTCGTTGCCAGGTTGCAAATAGATAGAAACAGAATTTTCAGCACCAAAGCGCTGAAAAAGCGCTAGGTCTTCATCGACGAAAGACTCCAAATGGCGGAATACCAAAGCAGTTTCACTATCACCCACGGCAACTTCGATTTGTGGCACCGCACGACATACCGAGAGCTGTTCTACCAACTTCGCTAACGCCTCAATTCTTTCGCCTACAGACCTTCGTAGCACACCACAAGTCTCTATTTCAGAAATATAGGGTTTCATTTTTTCCCTAAACCCGACGAGCACCTTGTCTTTTTTATCTACAAACTTAACACCTAGCCGCGCCTTGCTGCGGTAAGCGCTAACGGGCCCTTTCAGAGGTTGCAACCAACTCTCTGGAGCATTCTCTCCTAGCAAGCTAACGAGATGATTGTGCTTGAAATTAATTTGAGCGTCTGGATCAAGGTGTTGCAAACTACAACCACCACATTTATCCGCCGCCATACAAGCTGGGTCAACCCTATCGGCGTTTGACCTGATTACACTTATTGTCTTATAGATTTTCTTACGACGCTTCTGCACATAAGGTTCGGCGATTACGACTTCATCCGAGAGCGCTCCCAGCACCACAATTTTTTCGTCATCAGTCGTGCCGTAGCCCTCGGTATGTAAGTCCAGAGTCTCAATTTGTACTGGGTCAAAATTTTTAATTCTCTTCGCCATCAAACACTCAGCATGTATTTACTATATTAATCAGGGTACATCTTTATTTGGCGCAACGTCTAACGTTACTGGAATCATTCAGATGGCGTAAATACACCTGTTGAAAGATAACGATCACCGCGATCACAGATAATGGCAACTATCGTCGAATTTTCAACTTCACTGCTAATCTGAAGCGCGCCGGCCACTGAACCACCGGAAGATACGCCACAGAAAACACCTTCTTCGACGGCTAGTCGTCGCATCGTAGTTTCCGCGATGGACTGATCCATATCAATAACCCGATCAACAATCGTCTTGTTAAAAATGCTCGGCAAATAGGCTTCCGGCCATCTTCTGATGCCAGGGATCGCCGAGCCTTCAACTGGTTGTAGGCCAATAATCTCCACATCAGGCTTTGCTTCTCGAAAATACCGGGATACGCCCATAATTGTTCCTGTCGTCCCCATTGAACTAACAAAGTGCGTAATATTTCCGTGGGTCTGCTTCATTAACTCCGGACCCGTGCCTTCGTAATGCGCGATGGGGTTATCTAGGTTAGAGAACTGGTCAAGCACCTTGCCTTTACCTTCTCGCTCCATCTTAGTGGCTAGATCACGCGCACCTTCCATACCCTCGTCCTGTGTTACCTCAATCAACTTCGCACCGTATGCTGTCATCGCAGATTTTCTTTCGCTACTCATATGAGAGGGCATGATCAGCACCATTTCATATCCCTTAATCGCGGCGACCATCGCGAGTGCAATGCCCGTGTTACCACTGGTCGCCTCTATAAGGGTGTCGCCTGGTGATATTTCACCCTTTAACTCTGCTCGGACAATCATGCTGAGCGCAGGTCTGTCCTTCACCGAGCCTGCTGGATTATTCCCTTCGAGTTTTAACAATATTGTGTTGGTCGTCTCACCGCCCATACGCTGTAATTTGACCAAAGGCGTATTTCCAACGAAAGCGTCAATGGTCGGGTAATTTGTCTCATTCATAGGGTTCAAACTTTAAAAATGCGTGTTAACTTTCAATAATAGGAGATCATCGTGAATACATATAATATCAGGATAGTCTAAGTTAATTCCCCCTTGTCATAACATTATTCAGGGGGTCAAGACTTTGGCAGGAATAACGCCAGTGAAATCATGCCCACATTATTTGCCAATTAGATGTGAATCATCCGTTTGCTGTCGAACATGTGGGCGATTCGCACATGCATGAGCATCGCATCAGTCAGGCAAAAAAGTTTACGCCTATTTATGGCAGGTACAGACTAGATACCGGCGCCGCGACACACCGATTAATGCTGCAGAGTTTCCAGCAACTGAAACGCGGCCCACTGCAAACAATTCGCAGCTTTACCAACTTACTAGCTTTTCAAGAAATTCCAGCCAGCAAAGCCTTCCGAGAGTTGCAGGATGCCAATGGCGAGTTGAGCTTCTTTCACCTTGAATCCAGTAAGATCTACCAGTCTCAGTTGCATGCCAGACCTGATGAATCATTCGAAGTACGAGAACTTGTTGACCGCGCAATTGCTTTCGCAACCAAGGCGCTGGTCCGACCTCGTGTGGACATACTGTATCAATACCGTGATTCGAAACAACATCACAGAATAGCCAACAAGGATGCTGTTACTTCACTCATATACAACTTCATCCTACACCGAATAGCTCACTCGGCATTCGATAATGAGCCTTCTGATTCAAATTCGCATCTGATGTCATTTGAAATCAACAATACGCCAAGCGGTATTTTGTTGAGACAATATTCGGGTAATCGTATCGCGAGCGGTCAATCGACAAGTCTGGCAACGCCAGACGCGCTCGAAATAAGCGACCAACTAACGGCACTACTGGAAATTACTCAAGCTCATATACATCAGTCCAGACTTGAAATTCCACTTCTATCATCAAGCCCACTAAACCGGGTAGGTTTATCAAACCTCAGCGGCAGAGTCATTAGCACCAATATTGCAAGACGAGCAGCCATATCCAATAGACTTGAAGATCTGGGTATGAAGATCACAAGTGAAGAAAAAAACGTGAACTGCTTTTTCGTGGACGCAGAGCAGCAGATCACTTCACGGCAACAAATCGATGAATGGTCTAAATCTGGCATTGTCTTTCTATTTAACGACAGCGGGCCATGGGAAGATGCGAACAGCAAGCCCCTGCAATATCCAATAAAGCATCGTGAATTGTTAGTTGAGCTGAGCGTCGTGGCACAATGTGCTGCTCGCGCTCAGATTAAAAGTAGCAATGTCTTAGTTGTTGATGACAACCTGCAGAACCTCCGACGGGTTGTGACCCATCTCGAATCTCTGGGCATTCATGCGACATCAGCAACTAACGATAGCGAAGCAATCGCACTTTTTGGTAAACACATTGATTTGGTATTCATAGATCTGCACATGCTGAGAACGAATAGATTTCAGACATCTATGGCAAGAAGAAACGCCATGCACCCCCTCGTTCCAATCATCGCTTTGTCGCCTAGTCTCTCACCTAACGATTTTTCAGCGGCGTTACAGAGCGGTATAAACGACATCTACAAGAAACCCATTGATCGGGCAACTATTGAGCAGGCTCTGACGCAGCATGTCGGGTATCAACCGGCAACTCGGCGCGCGAATAGCACTGCTAAGAAGCCGGCTCTGGCCAATCTTCAGTCTGATGTATCTGACGTCGTGGACCTTGATCTTTCTCTGATTCGTGCAGATAACCGACCCGCTCTAGCGAAAGAGATGATGGACATGCTGATTGAATCACTGCCTGTTGATATCGAACAATTGAACATTCATTTTCAGCAACAGGACTACCCAGCAATGGGGTTTATAGCCCATAGGATCAAAGGCGCTTGTTGCTGTTGTGGTGTTCCTAAATTTGAAGATTCGATCAAGAAATTAGACCGGTTGCTTAAAAGCAAAATGGTGCTCGAGGCGCACCCCAGCGCGGTGACACAGCAAGATAAAGGCATTAACGCTGTGATGATGATCGTGAATCACGATGCAAACAGACTCATTGAATGGCATCTTAGCCACCGAAACGCTTTCTTAAACCAAGTTGAAGACCAGGGACGAGTGTAGGTTCTAAACTGCCCCTCCCTCGAGCACAGAGAACGCCTGGGCTAGCCCCTGATCATCGGTCACAGACAGATAGGTATGCGTCACACCGAGCTTATTAGCCCTCTGCTGTGCAGCTCCATGCAACACAACCTCTGGTGAACCGGATGGCTTGTGAGTCACCTCAATCAATTTAAAGTGAACGCCTGCGCTCATTCCCGTGCCAAGCGCCTTGGCCACTGCCTCTTTCGCAGCAAACCTTTTGGACAGGAACTTCACCTTGTCTTTCGAGGATTTAAAGTCTGTCATCTCCCTCGAGGCAAGGATTTTTTCCGCAAAACGTTCGCCGAATCGCTCAAGACTGTTTGCGATACGCGAGGTTCTGACAAGATCAGTACCTATTCCTTTAATCATAGGGCGCCCACTTGGTAAAAATCACCTGACAAACAACTCTCTGCTTTTCAGCGGCTTGCCACCTAACAGATAATGGAAGGTAGTTCGCAGAATCACTTTAGCACAGCGTAACGCTTCGGGTTCAGTGAAGTCCCGCTCAGATATAGCACGGAGTGTTTCGCCCCGAAAACTTACCACATCATGCTGTTCACCGGGTTTAGAAGTCTCACCTGATTGATGATCACGCCAAACGTCGACCACCGGGATAAATCCTTCTCCGGCACGAAACTCATAGCGCTTGTTGGGTTCTATCTGCGCTCTGTTCGAGGTCTCATTGAAATTAATGCCGTAACCCATTGCATCTAACAGAAACAGCTCAAACTTTCTCAGCGAAGCTTGTGCCGCCTCACCAATCATCAGATCTTTTAAGACACTCTGATAAGCACCAAACAAATTTTCTAGTGGATCACTTTTCGCCAGTAAGCGGACCATCAGCTCATTTACATAGAGCCCCATGATCAGATTCTCTCCGGTTAATCTAAAGCCACTGCTCGAAAACTCAATGCCCGTCACGGTTTTGAGGTCGCCCTTGCCAATATAAGAGATGAGTAAGGGCGTAAATGGCTGCCAAATCGCCTGCTTAACCCCGCGCTTACTCCGGGCGCCCTTGGCGACCACAGCCACACGACCCTGAGCCTGTGTGTAAAGCTCGGCAATAAGGCTTGTGTCACGATATTTTCGAGTGTGAAGCACATACGCGGCGGACAAGTTGTTGCTGTCAGCGCCACCAGCCTCACTAGACATCATCGTACCCCAGGCTTTTAATTGCTCTGTCGCTGTCAGACCAGCCTGATTTGACTTTAGCCCAGACATTAAGCATCACCTTGCGCCCCAACAATCTTTCAATGTCTTTTCGAGCATCGGTTCCGATTCGTTTTAGTCGGCTTCCGCCCTTACCAATCAAAATAATCTTCTGACCTTCCCTTTCCACGAATACGACCGCTTCAATGCGAACGAGTTTTCCCTCATCCTTAAATTGTTCAATCTGTATGGTTAGCGCATATGGTAATTCTTCACCCAGCTGTCGCATCATCTTTTCACGGATGATTTCGGATACCATGAAACGTTCCGTTCGATCAGTTACTTGATCTTCCTCAAAATAGAAAGGGCTCTCGGGTAAGTACCCCGCAATGAGTTGCTCCAGTCGCTTTGTGTTGTCACCAGATTCGGCGGAAATAGGCACAAGGTCAGTGTCTGGAAAGATCTCCTGTAGCTTCTGCAGGTGAGGTAACAGCCGAGTTTTATCCTTCAGCAAGTCGACCTTGTTAATCGCGACGATCAACCGCCCCGGACTCAGCTTTACAAGCTCAGCCACCAATTTGTCGTCTTTGCTCCATTCGGTTCTATCCGTAACGAAAACGATCACATCAACATCCCGCAGCACGCTTTTAGCATTTCGGTTCATGTACCGGTTGATCGCTTTCTTCTCTTCCGTATGAATGCCCGGTGTGTCGACATATAGTATCTGCACACCAGACTCAGTCTTGATACCCAGGAGCTGATGGCGGGTTGTCTGAGGCTTACTAGAAGTAATACTGACTTTTTGCATGAGGATGTGATTAAGCAAGGTGGACTTGCCGACATTCGGTCGTCCAACAATTGCGACATAGCCACAGCGTGTGTTTGAAGATTCTTTTTTAGTGGTCATGTCATTTGTCATGTTCTTCCTGCCAAGTGCAGTTTTATATCAAGTGCCGTCTTTTGCAAACGCAATGTTTTGTCAGTCGAGTTGCAGTATTTTTAGCGCCGCTGTCGCAGCATTCTGTTCTGCTATTTTCCTACTTGCACCTTCACCTATCAAATCAGGTGGCAATTCAGAGCCGCAACATTGCACCGTAAATATCTGATCGTGAGACTTTCCCTCCACATTGATTACCTTGTACTCTGGAGGCGCCAGGGCCCTCGCCTGCAGATACTCCTGCAATCTTGTTTTAGGGTCTTTCTGAGTCTGGGAAAGGGACAGTGATGCCAATTCCGTTGCAAACCAGTCGGCGATTCGCGCTGCTGCGACGTCGTGTCCCACCTCGAGATAAATGCCACCAATAATTGCCTCAAGCACATCGGAGAGAATCGAATCTCGATTAAACCCACCGCTTTTCAGTTCTCCCGGACCCAATAATAAATGCTCGCCAAGATTCAGCGCACGGGCGACCCTGGCAAGCGTTTCCTTGCGTACAATACTCGATCGCAGGCGACTCAGTTGACCTTCGTTTGCTGTCTCAAACTTTTTGTATAAAGTTTCGGCGATGACGACGCCGAGAAGTGCATCGCCAAGAAATTCCAAACGCTCGTAGTTTTTCGCACCTTGGCTTCGATGAGTTAACGCGCGGGTCAGCAGGCCCTGATCATTAAAACTGTACCCCAGACGACGCTCAAGATGCTCGAGAGGATTCACTGGTTTTTAAACGAAACAGACTTATCGAAGCGGGCGATCAGATCTAGATTATAAAAAAGAGGAACCCGAACCTCATAGTCGAGGATCACCTCGACGCCAGACTTACCTCTTTTTACCTGAAGATTATCTTTGTGGTTAAAATCGCGAATGTTGTTAACCCTAAAGCGCTTTTTGATCATGTCTTCAAGCTCGTATCGACGCTTGTTAGCCATTCCGCTCTCCTCTGCCATGCTATCGAGCACCCCAGACATCGTATGATGATCAATGTAGGGAGGAATCAGCTTCAAACCTACCGTGATGACAGAGCCAAGCACCATAATCGTCAGCAGCCAACCAAAAAAACTCAACCCCCTCTGTCGAACAGGTAATCGCAGCATATGTCGTTGTTGCTTTGGACCTAATTGGCTCAATAAAGTCATCGTTCCATCCTCTTTAGGACTCCCGGATTTATTTTATCCAACGATCATTGGAAAAGGTCGGTAACGACAGTCCTGGATCCTTATGCATCCAGACGCCGACGGCTTTTCCTACTATATTCTCCTCTGCGGCATATCCCCAATACCTGCTATCACTACTCAGGTCCCGGTTGTCGCCCATCATAAAGTATTTTCCTTCTGGGACGATCCACTCCTCGGGTGCCGCGCCGCGATGCACATTCTTGTGAATCAAATGCGCTTCATCGCTGATCTTTTCTTCAAACACGAGATACTGTGGTCGGTTGGGTGGTATTTGCGCAATGAACTTCTGGGATTGCGCCACGCCATTTATGTATAACATCTTATCAGCATAGCGGATCTTGTCTCCCGGGATACCGATCACCCGCTTGATATAGTAGTCATCCTTGTGTGGCGGTATAAAAACCATCACCTCACCATTCTTTGGAGAATCTACATCTAATATTTTGGTACCCAATACCGGCAGTCTGAGGCCGTAGGCGTATTTGTTAACAACAATAAAGTCACCGACTAATAGGGTTGGTATCATTGATCCCGTTGGAATCTGGAAGGGCTCAAACAAAAATGATCTCAAGACCAGCACGATAGCCAAAACAGGAAAAAAAGAAATCGAGTATTCAACGACAAGGGGCTCTTTTAAGAGAGGCTCGGTTGTCGCTTCGAGATCAGGACTATCCCCACCCAGTTTTGACCGCACAACCTCGGCAGCCGCGCGTCTTTTTGGGCGCAAAAATATGCTGTCTAACATCCAAATTAGACCTGTAATGATCGTCGCCAACGATAGAATTAGAGGAAAGTTAAAACTCATTTATCCACCTGCAACACAGCAAGAAATGCTTCTTGAGGTATTTCGACACTGCCCACCTGCTTCATTCTTTTCTTACCCGCTTTCTGTTTCTCCAGCAGCTTCTTCTTACGAGTAATATCACCACCATAACATTTTGCTGTTACGTTTTTTCTCAGCGCCTTGACGGTTTGCCGAGCAATGATCTGTCCACCTATCGCCGCCTGAATCGCCACATCAAACATCTGTCGGGGAATCAATTCTTTCATCTTTTTCGTCAGAGCAAAACCCTTGCCTCTCGAGTCCTCTCGATGAACAATAACAGCGAGCGCGTCAACCTTGTCGCCGTTTATCAGGACATCGAGCTTCACGAGGTCTGACGCTTCGAATCTATCAAAACTATAATCGAGGGAAGCATACCCCCTCGTGACTGACTTCAGTTTATCAAAGAAATCTAGAACCACCTCATTCATAGGCAGATCGTAGGTGACAGACACTTGCTTACCCACAAACTGCATGTCTTTTTGGACGCCCCTACGCTCGACACAGAGCGTAATCACACTGCCAAGATGTTCCGAAGGTACAAGAATGTTAGCGGTAACAACCGGTTCCCGCATCTCTTGTACCAACGAAGGGTCGGGTAGTTGCGAGGGGTTGTCGACTTGAAAAACATCGCCATTTCGGGTCATCACCTCATATACCACTGTAGGTGCCGAGGTAATAAGATCAAGATCGTACTCACGCTCGAGGCGCTCCTGAATGATCTCCATATGCAGCATGCCGAGGAAACCACAACGGAAACCGTTTCCCAGAGCATCAGAACTTTCTGGCTCGTAAACCAGCGAAGCATCATTGAGCGTTAGCTTCTCAAGTGCATCTCGAAAACTCTCAAAATCATCGGCGCTCACTGTAAACATTCCAGCAAACACCTGAGGTTTTACTTTTTCGAATCCTGGCAGCGCTGGCACATCCGGGGTACTGGATAGCGTGATTGTGTCACCGACCGGGGCACCTTTCACATCCTTAATCCCGGCAACCAGAAAACCGACTTCGCCCGCCTGCAGTAACCCTGTTTCCGTTCGCCTTGGTGTGAAAATTCCAATCGAGTCAACCTGGTGAATCTTACCGATGGACTTAAGGACGATTCGATCCTTTTTTTCGAATTGGCCCTGGGTCACCCTGATCAATGACACAACGCCCAGATAATTATCAAACCAAGAATCGATAATGAGCGCTTGCGGTTCCTGCGCCCGCGTGTCTGCAGGCGAAGGAATAGCCTCGATGATCGCTTCAAGCAAAT
>ENA-UZWR01000217-UZWR01000217.1-metagenome-genome-assembly--contig:-Day-1-25m-contig-217_pt1 | contig 10899 bp, 7 predicted proteins | sample MGYA00260337_ERZ794897 | MGnify/ENA metagenome assembly ERZ794897 | reverse complement strand
TCCCAGCGCAATTGCACCAATCAACAAGGTGAACATGTCCAACGGCATTTTAAAAATCACCATAATAGTTGATAGAAAGACGATAGGCAACAGGTTTGGTATCATGCTAATTAGCCCAATTTTCAGGTTACCTATCAGTAGCACCATGAGGATTGTGATAAGCGAAAAGGCCAGAACATAGCTCACCGCACTACTATAAATTGCCTCTTCAAAAGTAACCGTCATCAATGTTCCAATGCCGGTAAAAGTCACTTTGGCCAATGAGCCAAATTTTTGGTCTAAATAGAGTTGAGCATTGTCAATAAAAATGTTTGCCTCAAGGGAGTCAATGAAGGGAGTTTTTAATGTTAGTCTCGCCTTAGAATAGTTTGCATCGACGAGACTTGTAAGATCGTTATTGCCGCTGCTTTCAAAAAGCAAAAACTCCTGGGCTATAAGATCCGAATCATCGGGAATAGTATAATATTCGTCCCTATTTTCATGAAGCGCCCTATTGGTTTCTTTAATGACATCAACATAGCTTATAACCTTTCCCACAAACATGTTTCCAGTGGATATAGAGTTTATATTTTGAGACACATCATCAATAACTCTTAATACTTCAGGGTTGTAAAGGCCGTTTGTTTTTTCAGTATCAATAATTACTTCAAGCGTTAATGAGCCATTTAAGTTCTCATCGACAGCCTCTGTTGCTACTCGCGCAAAATTATCCTCGGGAAGCCACTGAAGAGGAAAATGAGAAAACCTTAATTGAGCTGCAATGATAGCTGCGCATATTATTAACACGGTGCTAAATGAAATAATTAGCTTAGGCCTGCCAGTTGCAAAAACGCTAATTCCAATCATCGCTCTATCCAATAGAGACTGGCCATCTTCGTCTGATTTTTGTCTGAGAACCTTAAAGTTAGTTACTGACACCAAGGCGGGCAAAAAAACGAGAGTAAAAACTAATCCAACCATAACCCCGCTGCTTGCAAAAATCCCAAGGTCTGCGACAGGCGCAACGCCAGAGAAAGAAAAAGACCAGAGCCCAGCTGCGGTAGTAATAGAGGTCATGATAATTGCCAGCCCTGAATGTCCCATCGCGTACCTAAGAGACTTCTTTTTATCGTTTGTTGTAGCAAAGTCTTTATAGAATACAGCTAAAAGATGAATTGATGCACTAGTAACAACCGCCAACAAGAAGGTGGGCATTATTTGGGTCGCCATAGTAAAAGGTGCTGAAAAAATAGACATCAATGAAACAGTCATTATCAGTGTTAAAGAGACACATGCAAGTGGAAGAATGACTCCTGAAATTCGCCTAAATAACGCAAAAAGAACAATCATAATGACTATCATCATTAGGCTTATAAAAACAGCTGAATCATTCATTAATGCTTGTTTGAATATGCCTGCAATTGCGGCTGAGCCGGACAAGTATATTTCAAAGTTATCGTCATTAAAGCGCTGCATTATTTGTTGCGTTTGCGCAATAATTTCATCGTTTTCTGCATCCGTTAAATATAGCTTTTGCTCTGCAGTGTTGTCGTCGAACTCAAGACTGTCGTCGAACTCAAGACTAATAGAGTCTGCAGAAGCACCTGCATTGGAGTAGGTTTCTGTCTCAATTGTCACGGTAGTCATTGTAAAGTCTTCACTGTAAAGTGAATTTTCATAAAGACTGTTGTTAGTAACCGTTTCTTTGAGTTTAACAAGGTCTTTTTTATTTTGAGGAAGGTTGTCAATCAGGGGCTCTACAATCAGCTCTCCTTCAATGCCATAAGTGTTTCTAGCATTGATCAAGGAGTCTACCCCTTTAATATTTGGCAACTCATTCTCTAGGGCATGATGAAAACTATCGAGCTTCTTCAGAAAGTCTAAATCAAAAATATTTCGAGTTTTAACTGCAATCATCAGCTTTTCATCGCGACCGAACTGATCTCTAAAAATATCGTACTCGACTCGCATCGGGTCTGTTTTATGCAAAAAGCCCTCTGTGGTTGTATCAATTTTTAACGATGGAAGCTGAGAGCCGAGCGCCACAACAAAAACAAAAACAACTGCGATTGTTATCTTCGCATTTTCAAAAAGCCAGTCAGAAAAAAGTTCAATTTTTGATTCTGTTTTTGTTCGCCAGTTCATAAATATATTTGTTTATTTGTGTTGTGAGATATAGAGGAACAATATAATAAAATTAAAGCTGAAACATTATATTGGACAGAACAATTCTTGTGTCTAGAATAAGGGCAATAAGTTTTTAATAGAAAACTTAACCTCTAATCGCTATAGTGGCTCTATGAGTTTTTCTTTGTCTTGATCGCCTCCTTGATTGTTTTTCATTACGCGCCAGGAAACGTAAAGCCCGCTTCCTATGATTACAAACAACCCAAGTATCGCTTGCATATTTGGAACATAGCCAAATACAATGTAGCTAAGCGTAATAGCACCGACAATTTCAAAATAATTGAATGGACTTAGTTCAGAGGCGCTTGCAAACTCAAATGCTTTAATAATCATAAAGTGTGAGGCGGCTGCAAAGAGGCCCATGGCGGCTCCTAACAACAATCCTTTTAGATCCGGAGCAGACCATGCAGCAAAAGCCAGAGGGGACATTATTAGAATTCCTACGATTGCAGAATAAAAAAGGGTGAGTACTGGTGGCGCCCTAAATGAGAGTTTTTTTGTAAAAATAATATAAAGCGCATAACAAACACCTGCAACAACAGCCAACAAAAGGCTTGGCTTAAAATCATCGCCTGTTGGCTGCAACACTATGACAACTCCAACAAATCCAATTAAAACTCCAACTCCAATGAATAGGTCAAAGCGCTCGCCCAAAAGCATTGGAGACAAAACCGCAACAATCAAAGGCGAAATAAAAAGAAGGGTGAGCGCATTAGGAATAGGGTTTGATTTTATTGCCGCAAAAAAGAAAAGGGTTGCTAGGGTCAGCATTAAACCTCTTAAAAATTGAAGCCCAAGACTTTCAGGAACTCTTTTCCATTTAACTTTTTTCCAAAAAATAATTGGAATAAGCCAAAACGCATGAAAAAAGAATCGGGTCCATGTAACCTGCATCACAGAATAATCTTCACTTAGTAGCTTAGCAAAAATGTCTAAAAAGGGAACCGTGCTCATGCCCATTAGCATAAGTCCTATCCCTTTTAGAACAGTTTTATCAAAAAAGCTCATAAGTCCTCCAATAAGAAACTATGCTGATTGTACAATGCCAAGCGTGCTGGCTAAGCTTTAATTAAGTATGGTGCCGTCGGACGGAGTCGAACCGTCACAGCTTGCGCTACAGCCCCCTCAAGGCTGCGTGTCTACCAATTTCACCACGACGGCAAGGGTTGTTAGTTGCTAGGTATTTCGCTTGTGTCTTCGTCTAAAGCATCATCACTCATAATGGTTTGCGACATAATGCTTTGACCTGAATCTGCAACACTTCTTTCATTAGAGGCAAAGTACGCAAGGCTTATACTTGTTACAAAAAAGCAAATCGCTAAAATTGCCGTTAGCTTATAAAGGAAAGAGTGTGCGCCTCTTGCACCAAAAACTGATCCCGCTGCTCCAGAACCAAACGCAGCTCCAGCATCAGCACCCTTTCCGTGTTGAATTAAAATTAGTCCTACTAGGCCTAAGGCCAACAATACATGAACCACTAAAATAATTTGAAATGTCATATTAACCTGCCTTACAAATTTGTAAAAAATCTTCTGCTTTTAGCGCTGCACCGCCAATTAAACCGCCATCTATATCTGGACAAGAGATAAGCTCTAATGCATTGCCAGCATTCATACTTCCGCCATACAGTATAGGTGTTTTTTCAGCTATATCTTGATTGCTACTCGCAAGAAGATTACGAATAAACATGTGAACTGCTTGTGCTTGTTCTGGGGTAGCTGTCATGCCTGTTCCAATTGCCCAAACAGGCTCATATGCAATAATAATGTTTTTGAATGCCTCTATTCCAGTCAGCCTAACAACTGTAGTAAGCTGCTCTGAAATAACTGCCTCTGTATTTCCAGACTCTCTTTGATCAAGAGACTCTCCAATACAAAGAAGTGGCGTCAAGCCAGAATCAATCGCAGCTTTTGTTTTTTTGGCAACAATTTCACTAGTTTCACCATATAAACTTCTTCTCTCAGAGTGTCCAACAATAACGTGCTTAGCGCCAAAATCTTTAATCATTTCTGCGCTTACCTCTCCAGTAAAAGCTCCTGAGACATTCACATTTAGATTTTGTGCACCAAGCATTAAACTGGACCCACTAATTAAAGTTTCAACCTGTGATAAGTATGGAAATGGAGCACAAACTAAAACCTCTGCGCTAACGTCACCCATTCCAGACAATATGCCGTTGACAAGACTTTTAACTGCGTCTTTGCTGGCATTCATTTTCCAGTTTCCAGCAACTATCGTATTGCGCATCTTTTTTGGCCTATATAAAAAGAGGGCAATGTTACTCTAAAACACATAGAAAATCAATTAGGAACAAGCCTTAAGAGCTAACTTAATGTTCATTATTTAAGGCTTGGCATCTCACGCATAAACAATGCTTTTTGAATGTCTGTCTCAGATGTCTCAAAGTTTTGAGCCGCCAAATGGCCTGCAAACACGGCGTCGGCAATTAGACCAGGGGCCTCTGCATCTCCAATCAGCTGAATATTTATAGCGGCAGGCTGTGTTTTCTTGTTTGGTTTTTGATTTATTAGCTGCTCATAAAGAGAGGTATTTGGTATTCGTTCAGTTACCATAACTATTGATTGGCAGGATATTTGTGTGCTGACCCCAGTGAAAACACACTCAAGGTAGGCTATTTGGTTCTCAATTTTTTCGATTAAGTTGTTACAAACAATCTTAACACCACTACTTATAAGGGACTTCTGAACTCTTTTCTGCTCTAGGGTTGACTCTGTCCATGGAGAGACAACGCTAGCAGGCGTAATAAAGATTACATCGACACCCTTTTCGCTTAGATGGTCTGCCAGTACTCCAGCCAGGTACCCCTGCTCATCATCATAAACAATGATTGAGTCTTTGATATTTTGCTCTTCCTGAATAATCTCTTCTGGGGTAAAAACCTCGACACTTTCAATTCCTATTATTGGACTTCTTCTACTTCTTCCAATTCCATCTTTTCGCCATTTTGAGCCTGTCGCTAAAAAAATGTTTTTAATTCCAAGCTCATTAATATGAAGCGAGGTAAGCTGGCTTTCTTTATATATTTCAATATTGTTTTTTTGGAGAATTTCATGAACCCTGTTGTCAACAACCCGCCTCCAGGCCTCCAGGCCTTTCAAGCTTGACTCAAACAAAACTCTTCCGCCCAGCTGATTTTCTGATTCAGCCAAAATTACCTCGTATCCTCTCCTTGCGAGCTGAAGACTACACTCAAGTCCCGCTGGTCCAGAGCCAACAACGAGTGCTTTTTGGTCTGATACTTTTGGTTTAATAAACTCTGGATCCCAGCCCCTTCTCCATTCTTCGCCCATAGTTGGATTTTGTGTACATCGAATTGGCACAGAAAAATTATCGCTTGAAACACAAATATTACAACCGATACATTCCTTAATTTGGTCTGTATTTTCTGACTGTATTTTGTTTGGTAAGTAGGGGTCCGCAATTGAAGGCCTGGCTGCGCCAATTAAGTCTAAGACGCCCCTATCAATTAGCTTTACCATTAAGTCTGGTGATGTCAGCCTGCCAACCCCAACAACCGGCTTGGTGGTTAGACTTTTTACAAATTCAACATAGGGCATTTGATATCCCTCGTTTGGTTGAAAGCGTGAAGTTTGTGAGTCATTTGACCAATCAGAAACATTGACATCCCATAGATCTGGATGTTCCGATAACAGCTCAACCACAGCACGGCCTTCCTCATTAAATTGCATGCCGTCTTTACCTTTAAGCTCATCTACAGCAAAACGAAAAGCAATTCCACAACTATCGCCAATAGCCTCCTGTGTTTCTTCCAACAACTCTCTAGTTAATCGTAAGCGGTTTTCTAGGCTTCCGCCATACTCATCCGTTCGGTTATTCATGTCTGGCAAAATAAACTGTTGTGCTAACGACATACCGTGACCTGCATAAACATAAACAATGTCAAAACCAGCCTCTTTCGCATTCAACGCAGCTCTTTTATGCCAGGACCTAAAATCTGAAATATCCTTTTTTGACATTCTTCTTGACTGTTTTGGATATAAAAAATTAACAGGCTGTGCGTTGGGAGACATAGCAGGAATTCTAGAAAAAAGGTTTGTAGAATTATGGCCGCTATGGGTCAATTCAATTGCAGCTAGGGCATCATGCTTGTGAACCGCCTCAGTCATTAGACGAAGCGCAGGAATGTCTCTTTTGTCCCAAATTCTTTGCTCAACATAAGGAGCTAAATCAGAGCTTGGATGTATCTCTGCCTCTTCTGTGCTTACAACCCCCCAACCCCCTTTTGCCTTAGTTTCTCTCATAGCGGCATGTGCTTTTGGTCTTAGGTGTCCCATTCCACAACAATGCGGCACTTGGTAGAATCGGTTTTTTGTTACAACTGGGCCTATTTTTACTGACTCAAAAAGCTTGCTGTAAGGATTGTTTTTCATGGGCTAGTTATACAATATTAACAAGATTAAAATCAAACTATTCTACCAAATGCTTTAATCATCTTTATCGTCATTACAGGTATCATTAGATTTTTGATTTCATGTTTTATCTGCCAAAATGTCACAGACTTGGGCTGAATGCTTAGACTCCCTAAAAGACTCTCTTCCGTTAGGAGAGTTTAGCGTATGGGTTAAGCCACTTAAAGCGACGGAAAGAAATGAAACACTTTATCTAAACGCTCCTAGTGCGTCTGCACTCAAGTACATACATAAACACCAAAACTTAGAGGCAGCAATTATTTTGGCAGTCTCTGAGTGTGATCGTAAACTTAAAGTAAGGTTTGGTGTTGTTGAGTCTAGCAAAAAAACAGCAGGCGCTAAAAAACATCACACTACGCCCTTGTTTCCAGAATACACCTTTGATAATTTGGTTTTAGGAAGTGCAAACCAGGTCGCCGCCCTAGCAAGCAGGCAGATAGCAGAAAAAATTGGGGCGTCTCCCTATAACCCTTTTATTATTTATGGTGAATCTGGGTTGGGCAAAACGCATTTAATGCAGGCAGCTGGACATCTTGCTCTTAAAAAAAACCCAAGCTCAAAAATTATCTACGTGCCTCTAATGGATTTTGTTAGGAACATCACAACAAGCCTTCGCCACAACACAATTGAAAACGTAAAGCTTTTTTACCAGTCAGCAGATCTTTTGTTGGTTGATGATATTCATTTAATTGCAGGAAAAGACAAGTCGCAAGAAGAATTTTTTCATATCTTTAATTTTTTATTCAGTACAAAAAAACAGATTATTTTTACATGCGACCAACCCCCAAAAAACATCAAGGACCTTGAAAACAGGCTAAAAACAAGATTTTCCCAAGGACTAAACTTGCAACTCTCTCCGCCAGAACTTGAAATGAGGGCTGCTATTCTCCTTAAAAAATCACAAAACCCACAAATATCTCTTAACCTTTCAGAGGATGTTGCCCTTTTTATTGCGAGCCATGTAATGTCAAATGTTAGAGACCTTGAAGGGGCTTTGCTGAAACTAAAAGCCTTTGTAGACTTCTCTCAAATCGACCACTCTCTTATTACCAAAGACGTCGTTGAGGGGGCTTTGGGCGACCTCATAAAACCAAAAAAACTTTTTATTGAGGTTAATGAAGTACAAAAAACAGTCAGTAAGTATTATGGAATTACGGTTTCAGATTTGGTTTCAAGCTCCCGCAAACAGCACCTAGTTAAAGCAAGACAAATGGCAATCTATTTATGCCACGAGTTAACATCATTGTCGTTAGCTAAAATAGGCCAAAACTTTGGAAACAGAGATCACTCTACAGTGCTTTATTCTTGTGAAAAGCTTAAGGGACTTATTGCTTCGAATGAAGAGATCAAAAATGACATCGAAAACATAAAGATTAAAATTACTAACTTATAAACAAATAAATTACTACTTGGGTTGTTAGTAATTAACAAAACATCTTATAATTAGTGGACAAGTTAACATCTTAAATATTAAATAAAAAAGATATTAACAACATAGTCACCACTCAAACGATTGATTTTTTTTAAAAAAAGATAGTAATTAACAAAAAATAAACAGACTAATAATAACAATAATTAATTTAATAAGAAAGGTTACTTATGAACACTGAATTAAGCGTTGAAGAACTCATAGAACCACTACAAACCGTAATAGGGGTTGTTGAAAAAAAACAAACTCTTCCAATTCTCTCTCACGTACTAATTCAATTAAAAGAAAAAAAGCTTACGCTAACAACCACTGATATGGAGTTAGAAATAAGCGCATCAAATACAATAAAAAGTGACACAGAGGTTACGTTTACAATTTACGCAAAAGATCTAATTGATATTGTAAGAAAACTTCCAGAAAAAACACAAATAAAATTCAAAATAGAAGAAAACAAAGTCTATCTAAATGCCAATAAAAACACTTTTGAACTTAATACATTTAATCATTTAGATTTTCCAGCTTTACCAAAAACCCAAAATACAAGTGTTATCAAAATTAAGCAAGAAACTCTCAAAGAGTTAATTGAAAATACTAGTTTTTCAATGGGAAATCAAGATATTCGAGCTTATTTAAACGGGTTGTTTTTTGAACTAAACAAAAACTCATTAACGGTTGTTGCAACAGATGGCCACAGACTTTCGATTGGTGAGGTCAGTCAAGAAAATANNTGACTAAACTATTAAATAAAAGCTCGCAAAACATCGCAGAAATACACCTTTCGGATAATTATTTTTCACTAATCGACTCAAACACTAAGATCATTAGTCGGCTTATTGATGGTAATTTTCCTAACTACAAACAAGTAATGCCAACAGACTTTAGTAACACTATTGTGATTGATCGTGAAGACTTTTTATCTAGTTTACAACAAGCCTCTATATTTGTTGACGAGAGAACCAAGGGTGTAAAGCTCGTATTTCGCGATGACAAACTTAGTATTTTTTCTCACTCAGAAAGGGGTAGGGCTGAGACTCAAATTGAAGTAACTAAACAAGAGAAAGAACTTGAAATTGCATTTAATATTCACTATCTAATATCAGTTCTCGAAAAACTTACCTCTAAGGAGATCAATATGGTGATACCGGGCGGTGAAAACAAGTCTTGTTTATTAAGTGCTATTGATGATGAGAGCTATCACTACATTATTATGCCGATGAGAATTTAGTAACTGTGTTTAATGGCAATCATTGAAAAGCTACATGTTTTAAACTTTAGGAATTTAGCAGATCAATACCTGCTTCCAAACAACAACATTAATTTAATACTTGGGCAAAACGGACAAGGTAAAACAAACTTTATTGAATCAATCTATTATTTAGGCCATGGTAGGTCTTTTAAAACCAAGAATTTTAGAGACGTTGTTCCATTTGACGATCAACAAATAAAAATATCTGCAGTTGTAGACTCACAAAAAGTTAGCATAAAAAAATCTCGTGATAAAAGTGTTGTTTCAATTAACAATGAAAAAATCTCTAGTAATAGTTTTTTAAGTCAAATTCTCCCTATACAAATTATTTCTCCTGATCGCGGGTTTGTTGTTGGCGGCTCACCGAAACTTAAAAGATCTTACCTTGATTGGGGGGTTTTTCATAACAATAAAAACACTCTTAAAACATATAAAACATATAAAAAAACGCTAAAAAGTATTAATACATTGTTGGCAGGTGGCAACAATACTGGCCTTCAAGAATGGTTTGAACAGTTTGCTAATCTGTCAGTAGAGATAACAAATGATCGAACGAGCTATATAGAAAAATTATTAAGCACCTTAAAAAAAGACTCACATAATAAACTTAATAGTTTAATTAAATCTAAAGAGGTTTTTAGTTTTCAAATTCAAACAGGCTGGCCAAAAGAGGTTGATGCTCTTAACCAAACACAAATATTTGAATACCTTTTGAAAAACAAAAACACTTTTTTAAAAACCAAATATTTAAATTATGGTCCCCATAGAGCAAGCGTTGAATTTTTTTTAAACAATAAAAACGAGAACTACCTTTCTAGAGGTGAGCAGAAAAAAATGTCAATTGTTTTCTGGATGCTTCAAGTTATGGCCTTAGTTGAAAATAAATTAAACCCAGTTGTATTAATCGACGATATTTCTTCAGAGCTTGACGACGTCAAAATTAAATCTGTCATTAACTTTTTAACTGAAACTAATATTCAAATTTTTATTACAGATATAGGTAACAAAAATTTACCATTAGACACAAAAAAGTCAACTATTTTTGAAATAAAAAAAGGGGTTTTAGAGGCCATGTAGTTCTCTTTTTCAAACACAAAATAACCCCTAAAAAAAGCAGATGAAATAACGCTAAACTAGATAGGCGTGGTATAATAAATTTATTTTTAAAGGGTGTTTATGAGCGAAGAATACCAAGCCTCTAATATTAAGGTTTTAAAGGGTTTGGACGCTGTTAGAAAGCGCCCTGGAATGTATATTGGTGATACAGATGATGGCACTGGTTTGCACCACATGGTTTTCGAGGTTGTTGACAACTCTATTGATGAGGCTTTAGCGGGCCACTGCTCAAAAATTGAGGTTGTAATTCACGACGACAACTCTATATCTGTAACTGACGATGGAAGAGGCATACCTGTTGATATTCATCCAGAAGAAAAAATTTCTGCTGCAGAGGTTATTATGACAATTCTTCATGCTGGCGGTAAATTTGACGACAACTCATACAAGGTTTCTGGCGGGCTGCACGGTGTTGGTGTTTCTGTTGTTAATGCTTTATCTGAATCACTTCATTTAACTATCTATAGAGATGGCGAAGTCTACGAACAAGA
>ENA-UZWR01001016-UZWR01001016.1-metagenome-genome-assembly--contig:-Day-1-25m-contig-1016_pt2 | contig 10987 bp, 9 predicted proteins | sample MGYA00260337_ERZ794897 | MGnify/ENA metagenome assembly ERZ794897 | reverse complement strand
TTCAGCTGCTTCTGATTTGAATCTTACCGTTACTAATGAAGAGATAAAAGAATTATTTACAGGTTCTATTAATCCAAATAATGTTTCTCTATATTTTAAAAATTTAATTGAAGATCAATTTAACAGATATAAATCTCAAATTGAAGAACGAAAAAGAAATAATCCTAACGATACCTCTACTATACAATATGATGATTATTTTGTTGATGTTAATGGAAATTTTAGTGGAGAAAAGGTTGGTAATTTTCTAGAAAATCGAGGTCAATGGCCTGTAGAACAAGAGAAAGGATGGTCACAATTGGAAGATGAAATATCCAAACAAAGATTATCTCAAAAGTATCAAACATTAATTGAGAAAGGGATCTATACTACAAAGTCTGAAATAGAAACAACATTAAATGAAAGAGCTAATGATAATGTAAAATACATTTCTATACCTTATCCATTGGAGGAAGTAGATGTTACAGAAGAAGAGATTTTGAGCTATTATGATAAGCACATTTCAGCATATCAGAATGAAGAAGAAACCAGAAATGTAGAGTATGTTACTTTTCCTATAGTTCCTACTAAAGAGGATACTATAAAGACAGAACAGGAGATGATTAAGAAATCTCGTAATTTTGTTATTAATAGTAAATGTACAATATTATCATTTCAAAAAGAGTCTGATATTATAGATGCAAATTTTCTGGATTTAATTAAAAGTCAAGAAGAAACAGTTAAAGCTCCATATCTTATAGATGGAGTATATAGAATAGCTATATTATCTGAGAGTACTCTTCGATCTGATTCTGTTAAAGCAAGTCATATTCTATTAAATATTGATGAGGGTGATACAATAACCACTATTTCTAATCTTAGAGATTTTGCAGAAGATCTAAAAAAACAAGTTAAAGATGGATCTGATTTTGGTCAGCTTGCAGTTCAATATTCAAAAGATAAACAGAGTTCAATTAAAGGAGGTGATTTAGGATGGTTCACAGAAGGAATGATGGTTTCGGAATTTAATGACGTTTGTTTTACATCTAAAATAGGAGCTTTTGAAATCGTTACTACTCAATATGGAGTTCATCTAATTAAGATCGATAGTATGACTAAATTAATTCCAAAATATACAATAGCATATTTAGATAAAGAGATAGAGGCTTCTGAAAACACAATAAAGGATTGTAGATATGAAGGGCAGAAATTTATTAAAGCGTCTGTTAGCCATGAGGTTATACAAGAGGATTCAAAATCAAAGAATAAGATTCTTCAATATTGGTGGATATTATTAGATATTGGTATAATATTTGTTTTGTTATATTTTATATATATAAAGAAGAGAGATGTTAAAAGATTTGTACCATACGTTGTATTACTTACAATATTAGTTGCTGTAGCTGGGATTTATTTTGACTCTGAATCAGAAGATGACGCAATGATATTGACAGATAATAGTGCTTTTAAATCTTTATCTGATAGTCTTAACATTCGTTATGATGCTGCTGATGCTGTTAATAATATGCAATTCAATATTAAAGACTTACAAGACTCAAGAGAAATTGTAAGGTGGATGTTTGATGCAAATACTAAAGTGGGAGATGTGTCAAATACAACGTATAGATGTGGAGATGATTTCGTAGTAGTTAGTTTATCTGCGATTAACCCTAACGGCGATAAAACATTAGAATCAGTAAGGGATATTATTATACAAGAAATCCAAAATGATCAGAAATTTGATGATATTGCTTCACAATTATCAGGATCCCCAAACTTAGAAGAGGCATCTTCTTTATTTAATACTGATACAGTTGCATCTGAAGTTAATTTTGAAAGCTTAGCAATTAATAATACTATTACTGACGCATTAGATGTTCAAAATTTCGTTGGAGCAGTTAACGCTCTAGATGAAGGAGAAACCTCTCGATTAATAAAGGGGAATAATGCAGCTTATCTTATTTATATAGTTAGTAAAGGTTCTAGAACTGAATATACTGAAGCTGAAAAAGATAAAATAAGACAAGAAAATTCATTTGGAGTCTATTATGAGCAGGCACTAAAGACCCTAAAAGAAAATTCAGATATTGTAGATAACAGATCTATTTTTTATTAATAATATAATTTCCTAAAACAAGAAGAAACTCCTATTGGAAGATTGGAGTTTTTAGAGTTTTACCTTAAGATATCCATCCTATAAGAGTTTAGATTTAGAAAAATAAATATTAGTATAGTAAATGAAACTAGTGAAGACCCTCCATAGCTCATGAATGGTAATGGAATCCCTATTATAGGAGCTAAGCCAATAGTCATACTTATATTTATTATCAAATGAATAAAAAGTATGCATGCAACACTATATCCATACACTCTACAAAATTGTGATTTTTGCTTCTCCGCCAAAAAGATGATTCGTAATAATAGAGTAGTGAAAACGAGTAGGAAAATAAAACTCCCTAAAAACCCCCACTCTTCCCCAATAGTACAGAAAATAAAATCTGTACTTTGTTCTGGGACAAAATCAAACCTGGTTTGTGTTCCGTGTAGAAATCCTTTTCCAAAAAAACCACCCGATCCAATTGCAATTTTTGATTGAATTAAATTATATCCAGCATTTTGTGGATCAAAGTCTTTTCCTATCAAAATATTTATTCTCTCAATTTGATGAGGAGATAAAAGATGATTATACAAATAACCGGTACTGAAAATTATTCCATTTGATATTATAGCAACAATAGATGAGACTTTTAAGCTTCTAACCCTATTAGAGGAGAAATAATAAATAATAAAGATTAGAGATGTAAAAAATACAGCAACTATCCATGGATAAATTAGTAAGGAGAATAATACTAAAGCAAATAGCACTAATAAAACAATTAACACATTTCCTGATAAACCTTCTCTGTAGAAGACCAAAATAAAAGAAGTGAATACTAATGCCGTTCCCATGTCGTTCTGCAAAATAATTAAGAAAAATGGGATAAGTATTATAGTGTAGTTTCTTATCATGGATCTAAATGAAAACAGGTTTTGTTTATTAAGGCTAAACATTTTCGCTAAAGCAAGAGAGGTTGTGAATTTTGCAAATTCTGAAGGTTGTATTTTAAAATTACCTATCTTGAACCATGAGTTAGCTCCACCAGTTTCTTTTGCAAAAAACAAGACTGCTATCAGTGATATTATAGTTATTCCGTACAAGACAAAAGAAAGCGTATCAAAAAATCTCCAGTCAATAATCAGAATTACAAATGCTGCAAACAGAGAAATACCAATAAATAAAAGTTGTTTCCCATATTTTGTACTTAAATCAAAAACAGAAGTAGTTATATCGTCATTATACATCGAGGCATAAATATTTACCCACCCAAAGAAAACTAAAAACAGATATAATAAAATAGTAATTCCATCTATTTTACCGAATATTTCTATTGTTTTTCTCATTTTTTATTCATTAGATTTCCGGTTATCATTTGTTTTTCCAGTATGGTTCTAGAAATAGTATTATTCAGATATTTCTCAATTATTAAAGTAGAAATAGGAGCAGCCCAATCTGCCCCATATCCACCATCTTCTACAATAACATATATTGCAATTTCGGGATTCTCCTTTGGAGCAAAGGCAAGAAAACTGGAATGTTCTGGTTTCTTTTTTCCGTCTACTTTTTTCTCAGAAGTACCTGTTTTCCCACAAATAATTAGGTTATCTATTCTTGAATTATATGCGGTACCATTTATATCTTCTAGAACTAATTCCATACCTTTTATAATTGATTCAAAATGTTTCGGTTGTATTGACGTATTATTTATTTGACTAAATCTTTCTGGTATATTATCGATTCCTTCAATTTCTTTGATAATATGTGGAGTATAATAATACCCTCTATTAGCAATAATTGTGGCTAGATTTGCCATCTGAATAGGAGTTACATCTATTTTACCTTGTCCAATTGCCATTCCTAACAAAGTATTTGAGTTCCATCCATAAGGGTATCCTTTGTCTAATTCTTCTACTGTTGGAATATTCCCTTTTTTACCTATCATAAAGTCATTGTTAAGGTAATTCCCAAATCCGAAGCTTATTACATGATTTCTCCAAGTTGTATAACATTCACTTTTAGATTTATTTTTAAATAAATTATCCCAAACATGAGAGAAATAAACGTTACATGAAACTTTAATTGCTTCATTCAGATTAGTATTATTATGTTTCATATGACACCCCATCTTTACATCTCCAAATTCATGTTGGAAATTACAGAGGTATGAACTATGAGGATTTACTGTTCCTTCTTGCAATGCAATTAATCCATTAACTAATTTAAAATTAGATGCTGGAGGATAATATTCTGTTAAAGCGCGATTTAATAAAGGCTTGTTCATGATGTCAGCTTGTAAATTAGGAAATTGTTTTAATCGTTCTTTACCTTGCATCATTTCTAACGAATAGTTAGGAGAAGACACTAATGTTAATATTTCTCCGCTACTAGGTTGAATAGCTACAATCGCACCTTTTTTATTTTGCATTAATTGTTCTGCATATTTTTGTAGATTAATATCCAAGGTTGTAGTAATATTTTTTCCGTGAACAGCAAGAGTATCGTGTTTGCCATTATCAAAACTTCCTTGAGGCCTGTTTAGAGCGTCTACTAAGACCATTTTCATTCCTTTTTTCCCTCTGAGTTGTTTTTCGTAAGAAGCTTCAACACCTATTTTGCCTTCTAAATCTCCTTTTGTATAATACTTACCATTTGATTTTTTTTCATTTACTTCTCCAATATAACCTATTACATGTGCAGCCACATCTACATTATAATATCTGCTGTTATTTACTCTGATATAGAAACCTTTAAAGAAGTTTAATTCCTCCTCTATTTGTAGAGCAGATTTAGAAGGAAGTTGTTTTGAAAAGACACTTTCAATATATTTAGAGTAATTTTTCGCATCTTTTAGTTTTGTTCTAACATCTTTTACAGATAGTTCGGTTAATTCACATAATCTTAAAGTATCAAATTCTACTACTTCTCTAGGTATTACCATTAAATCCTTTGATGCTTTATTTGAGACTATTAATTTCCCGTTTCTATCGTAAATTACTCCTCTTGCAGCTTGTTGTACTTCTGGTCTTATTGCATTGTTTTTTGCAGACCTCTTGTATTGTGAATTAATAATCTGAATATAAAATATTTTGGACATCAGAATAATTACTACTGTAAGTAAGATTCCTTTTATTATATTTTTCCTGCTTTGTAGATGATTATTCATTATTACTCTTTTGTTTTAAATGTAAAGAGCTGAAAAATAAGTATGATAATAAAAGTTATAATAGTACTTAAGATAATTTCCAGTAGTAATAAAATCGATAAAGAGTAGAAGTGTTCTAGTAAAAACAAGAAGGAATTATGAATAAATATTAGAGTGAGAGCATAGATACTAAATGTTTGAATTCCTAAGTTCTTCAAACCTAATTTATCTTTGTCGTCAATTGAGTTTTGTGGAATAAGGATGTTGTATAGGTAGGGTTTAAAAAATGAGACAAAGATTAAAGCAGATGAATTTAGACCAATATTTCCTTCAAATAGATCTAAAAATAGACCTAGAAAAAAAGCGTAAATAATTAGAAACCATTTTTCAGTATTTTGTGGTAGGGTTATGATTAAGATTAAGTACACAAGAGGATTAATATAATTATTAAACTGAACATTATTCAGAAACAAGACCTGTAAAAGGATAAAAAGTGGAGCGAGCCATAAATATGAGTAAATATGTTTCATTTTAATTCTTCTAACTCTTCCTTAATTAAGGAGTTAATAATATATACATTTTTTGCAGTATTCATATCGTTCAGGAATTTAATATTTACATTACAGAGTCCGTTTTCATTTCCTTTTTTATAAGAAATTACTTTTGCAATATTTATACCTTCTGGGAAGATGGAACTAAACCCATTTGTTTGTATAGTATCTCCAATTTGAATGTTTGCATGATTCGGAATATCATTTATCATAGCGGTCATATAATTATATGTATTCCATTTTAATGAACCATTTTGTTTGCTTTTTATATGTACAACACTAATAGTAGAATTTTGGTTCAAAATAGAAGTTACTTTAGAGAAGTTTTCTGAAGTTATAGAAACAATTCCAATCACTCCATTATCTACTATTACACCCATCCCACTTTTTACTCCATCTTTTTCACCTTTATTTAGTAATATAAAATTATTTTGTTTAAATATTGAGTTTTTTATGATTCTAGCAGGAATATATTCATTTAATATTGAGTTTGTGTTTATTTCTTCTTTGCTAAGAAGAGTGTAGAGTTTTGCATTTTCTGTTTGCAAAAAATCATTTTCATCCTTTAGGCTTAAGTATTGATTTAGATCTGAATAATAACTAAAAATAGCACCAGTATATTCCTGAGTAAAAGATAAAAACTTACTTTGCTGAAATTTATGATTTGAGATAAAAAGGAATAAAGAGAAAGATTCTATTAGAATGAATAATAGAATAAAATGATATACTTTAATAAATCGAAATAAATTTCTCATTATTAACTTTTACTGAATAAGGAAGGAGAATCCAGATGTATTTTTCAGAGCAATGCCTGTACCTCTAGCAACTGCTCTTAGTGGGTCTTCTGCAACATAAACAGGTAATTTAGTTTTCTGAGAGATTCTTTTATCTAATCCTCTAAGCATTCCACCACCACCAGTTAGATATAACCCAGTATTATAAATGTCCGCAGAAAGAGCGGGAGGAGTAGTAAATAAAGCATTCATAATTGCTGCTTCAATTGCTTCAATCGCATTATTTAAGGCATTTGCAATCTCTTTATAAGTTACAACTACTTCTTTTGGAATACCATTCATAAGATCTCTACCATGAACAGGAAAATTTGGTGGAGGGTCATCTAATTCTGTCATAGCTGAACCTACATTTATCTTGATTTTCTCTGCCATATTATCTCCTATCGCAATATTATAACGAGTCTTCATATAGTTTTTAATATTATTAGTGAATTCATCACCCGCTATCTTAATAGATTTATCCGTAACAATTCCTCCTAGTGATATGACAGCAATCTCTGTTGTCCCTCCTCCAATATCAATAACCATATTCCCTTCAGGCTCCATTACATCAATACCAATACCAATAGCTGCCGCCATAGGCTCGTGTATAAGCCATACTTCTTTTGCTCCCGCATGTTCTGCAGAATCTAATACCGCTCTTTTTTCAACTTCTGTAATACCTGAAGGTATACAAATAACCATTTTTAGAGCTTGTGGAAAAAGAGTTTTCTTACGGTTTATCATTTTAATAAACCCTCTAATCATTTGTTCTGCAGAATGGAAATCAGCAATTACACCATCTTTTAATGGACGAATTGTTGTTATTCCTTTATGCGCTCTTCCATGCATTTGTCTAGCTCTCTTCCCAAATGCAATAACTTCATCAGTCTTAACATCTTTAGCTACAATAGATGGTTCGTCTACTACAACCTTATCGTTATGAATTATTAATGTGTTTGCAGTTCCTAAGTCAATAGCAATTGATTCTGTCATGAAGTCAAAAAATCCCATAATTTATTTTTTTAATGTTTAAAGTGTCTGTATCCAGTTGTAACCATTTTCATATTATTATTATTGCAATATTCAACCGATAAGTTATCTTTTATAGATCCTCCTGGCTGAATAACACATTTTACCCCTTGATTATTTGCAAGTTCCACACAGTCAGGAAAAGGAAAAAATGCATCAGAAGCCATTACAGCTCCATTTAAATCAAAATTAAAGGTTTTTGCTTTTACAACCGCTTGTTTTAACGCATCAACTCTAGAAGTTTGACCTACACCGCTAGATAAGAGTTGTTTGTTTTTAGCAAAAACTATGGTATTCGATTTTGTGTGTTTACACACTTTTGATGCAAATACCATATCTGAAAATTCTTCCTCTGAAGGAGATAGCTTTGTAACGGTTTTCATATCATCAATAGTATCTGTATGTAAATCTTTATCTTGATGTAAGACTCCATTTAAAACAGTTCTGAATTGAGTTTTATCTAATTCAACATTCTTTTGGGTTAATATAATTCTATTTTTTTTTGATTTTAAAATTGTAAGAGCATCTGAGTTGTAAGAAGGAGAGATAATTACTTCAAAGAAAATTTTATTTATCTCTTCCGCAGTTTCTACATCAATTTCATTATTTGTTATTAGTACTCCACCAAAAGCAGAAACAGGATCTGCAGACAGTGCATCTTTCCAGCTGTCAACAAGGTTGTTTCTACTTGCAATACCACAAGCGTTATTATGTTTCATTACTATAAAAGTAGTATCCTTAAATTCTGAAATTAGATTTACAGCAGCATCTACATCTAACAGATTGTTGTATGAAAGTTCTTTGCCGTGTAATTGGTCAAACATATCTGATAGATTCCCAAAGAAAGTTCCATTTTGGTGAGGATTTTCTCCATATCTTAAGACTTTATTTTCTCTTACAGATTGTTTAAAAGCAACTTCTTCCTCATTAAAATATTTGAAAATAGCTGTGTCATAATGAGAAGAGATATTAAAAGCTTTTGATGCAAATTTCTTTCTTGTTTCTAATTGAGTGGATCCGTTTCCATTTTCTAAAATATTAAGAACATCAGAATACTGATTCATTTCAGAAACAATAAGTACATCCTTGTANNTTTTTGGCAGCCGCTCTGATTAATGATATTCCACCAATATCTATTTTTTCAATAATATCTTGTTCTGTTGCTGATGACTGAACTGTTTTTTCAAAAGGGTAAAGATCAACAATTACTAAATCAAATTCAGGAATGTTATATTGATTTAATTGTTCTTTATCAGAATCTAACTCTCTTCTTGATAAAATGCCACCAAAAACATTTGGGTGTAAAGTTTTAACTCTACCTCCTAAAATAGAAGGATAGCTTGTTAAATCTTCTACTCTATTTACTTTAATTCCTTCTCCTTCAATAAAATCTTGAGTCCCTCCAGTAGAATAAATTTCTATACCGAGTTTTTCTAATTTTTTTATAATAGGTGATAATCCATCTTTATGAAAAACCGAAATAAGAGCGTTCTTTATCTTTCTTCCTTGTGTCATCTAAAATTTTTATTAGTATTGCAATTTTACTCAATTACTAGGGGATTTACAATTGAAAACAATCCTAATATGAAATGTGTTAATAACTTTTAAGATGATCAGAGATACAGAAATTAGCTCAAAATATCTTTACAAATATCTATTGCTTTTGATGCGGAGTTTACATTCGTAATTACTAAGCTTAGTTTCGAGTTCTTTTCTATCATTTCGCATGTTCCGAAATTCAATTTCAGGTATTCAAGTATTTTCCCGAACATCTCAGATTCAAAATATGTAGAATCGGTTTTTGTTGTAAAATGCAATCTCATTGTTCCGTTTTTCAGAATTAACCTTTCAAAACCTAATTTTTTTGCAATCCATTTTAATCGCATTGAAGAGATTAGTTCTGTAACAGAAAGAGGAATTGTGCTAAATCGATCTTCTAAATTCTTCTGAAAATTCAACAAACCTTTCTCATCCGAAATAGCATTTAATTCTTTATAAATATTTAGTCTTTCTTCAATATTAGAGATATAATTATCTGGAATTAATATTTCTAAATCAGTATCAATTTGACAATCTTTTATAAAGTATTGTTCTTTTGTTTCTTCAAAAAGTTCCTGGAATTTATCTTGTTTTAATTCTTCAATTGATTCATTTAGTATTTTCTGGTACATTTCAAAACCAATTTCATTTATAAATCCGCTCTGATCTGCACCAAGTAAATCTCCGGCTCCTCTAATATCTAGATCTCTCATAGCTATACTAAATCCACTTCCTAGATTTGAGAATTGATCCAAAGCTTGTAATCTTTTCCTAGCGTCATCTGACAATTGATGATATGGAGGACTAATTAAATAACAAAAAGCCTTCTTATTTGATCTACCAACTCTCCCTCTCATTTGGTGTAAATCTGAGAGTCCAAAATGATTTGCATTATTTATAAGTATGGTGTTAGCATTTGGAACATCAACACCATTTTCAACAATTGTTGTAGAAACTAAAATATCATAATCCCCTTCAATAAACCCAATCATACGTTCTTCTAAGATCTTTCCTTCCATTTGTCCGTGTCCGACTTTTATTTTTGCATTTGGGACTAATCTTTGTAATATTCCAGCAACTTCTTTTATATTTTCTATTCTGTTATGAATGAAAAAAACTTGTCCGTTTCTTGAAATTTCATATTGTATTGCGTCTCGGATAATCTCTTCATTAAACCTGATTGTCTCTGTATGTATTGCTATTCTGTTTGGAGGAGGAGTATTGATGATTGATAAATCTCTTGCTCCTAATAATGAGAATTGTAAAGTTCTTGGAATAGGAGTAGCTGAAAGCGTAAGGATATCTACATTCTCTTTCATTTTTTTTAACTTATCTTTAATATTTACTCCAAATTTTTGTTCTTCATCAATAATTAATAATCCTAAATCTTTAAAAGTTACGTCTTTACCTACAATTCTGTGCGTCCCAATTAGAATATCAACTTTTCCTTCATTTAAATCTTTTAATGTTTGATTCTGGTGTTTTGTTGTTTTAAATCTGTTGATATAATCTACTTTACAAGGAAAATCTTTTAATCTATTCCGAAAAGTCTTGTAGTGTTGAAGCGCTAAAATTGTAGTAGGGACTAAAACAGCAACTTGTTTGTTATCCGCAACAGCTTTAAATGCTGCTCTGATAGCAAGTTCTGTTTTTCCGAACCCAACATCTCCACATACCAATCTGTCCATTGGAATTTCTTTTTCCATATCTTCTTTTATTGCTACGGTAGAAAGTATTTGATCTGGTGTGTCTTCCCACATAAAGGAAGCTTCTAATTCATGCTGTAAATATGTGTCAGTAGAGTAGGAGAAACCTTTAATAGTTTTCCGTTTTGCATAAAGCTGAATAAGATTAAAAGCAATTTTCTTAATTC
>ENA-UZWR01000658-UZWR01000658.1-metagenome-genome-assembly--contig:-Day-1-25m-contig-658_pt1 | contig 11038 bp, 15 predicted proteins | sample MGYA00260337_ERZ794897 | MGnify/ENA metagenome assembly ERZ794897 | reverse complement strand
AAGTACGAAAGGATTAGCTAGAGAATTAGATGTTCCTATTTGGAGTGTTTCGCAATTAAATCGTGCGGGTGCCAAAGATGATGTTATTGAAGGTGATAAAGCAGCTGGATCTTATGATAAAATAATGGTAACAGATTTTTGTATGTCCCTATCAAGAAAAGCTAAAGATAAAGTGAAAGGGACAGGAAGATTTCATATTATGAAGAACAGGTATGGCATAGATGGATTAACGTTTGGTGTAAAAGCCGATACATCTACAGGTCATTTTGAAGTAACTGATTATAATCCTGATGAAGAATTTGAATCTGAAGTTTCTAACCCCAACAATAACAAAAGTTATGATGATTTTGATTCTTTTGATAAGAAAGCATTGAAAAATAAGTTTTTTGAATTAAATTCTTAATTAAATAAAAAAAACAATATGGCAAAAAAGACCTCCCTCCTTGAAGAAAGGATAGTTTACAAACCTTTCGAATATCAAACAGCATTTGACTTTTGGTTAGCACAGCAACAAGCCCATTGGTTACACACAGAAGTACCAATGATGTCTGATGTTAATGATTGGAAGCAAAATCTATCAGAAACAGAAAAAAATATAATTGGGTCTATCCTGAAAGGATTTGCTCAAACTGAAACTGTAGTAGAGGAATATTGGTCGACATTAGTAACAAAGTGGTTCCCAAAACCAGAAATAAAAATGATGGCTATTGGTTTTGGTGCTAATGAAACAATTCATGCTGAAGCTTATTCTTTACTTAATGAAGAATTAGGTTTAGATGATTTTAGTGAGTTTCTAGAAGATGAAACTACAATGGCTAAAATTGGGGGTCTAATGGAAGTAAATGCTGATATGCAAACCGGGGGGCATTCGCTTCATGAAATAGCAAGATCATTAGCTATTTTTTCTGCATTTACAGAGGGTGTTAATTTATTCTCATCATTCGCTATTTTATTATCTTTTAAATTAGAAAATAAATTAAAAGGAGTAGGTCAAATTGTTGAATGGAGTATTAGAGATGAATCTATGCACTCAGATGCTGGGTGTTGGTTATTTAGAACATTAGTAGAAGAAAATCCAGAAATTAATACCCCAGAGTTAGAAGAAGATGTTAAGAATGCAGCCTTACTTTCATTAAAATTAGAACTAGATTTTATTGATAAAGTATATGAGTTAGGTGATTTAGATACATGCAACAAATATGATTTGATTTCATTTATCAAAAACCGAGTTAATACTAAAATGAGTGACTTAGGTTATGGTCCAATAGTAAATGGTATTGATGAGGATGCAGTTAAAAGAATGAAATGGTTTGATAGTTTATCAGCAGGTAAACAACATACAGATTTCTTCGCAAATAGAGTTACTAATTATAGCAAAGGTGTTCAAAATTGGGACGCCGCAGAATTATTTTAATATGGAAAATAACGCGTTACAAGTAGATTACACAAATTGGGAAGCTGGAAAACAGTACCCAGAATGGATGGATGAAATTTCATTAGCAACAATCTCTAAAGGATATTTACTTCCTGGAGAAACAGTTAAATCAGCTTATAGAAGAGTTGCAAATGCAGCTGCTATGAGATTAAAAAAACCAGAATTAGGACCTAAGTTTATGAGAATTATGTGGAATGGTTGGTTAGGGCTAGCATCACCTGTTTTATCAAATATGGGTACTGATAGAGGATTACCAATTTCATGTTTTGGTATAGATACACCGGATTCTATACGTGGTATAGGTCTAACAAACGCAGAACTAATGAAGTTAACAGCATCCGGTGGAGGTGTAGGTATTTCATTAAATCGCATTAGACAACGTGGTGAAGAAATTACAGGAAATGGTAAAAGTGAAGGTGTAGTACCTTGGGCTAAAATTTATGATTCATCAATTATTGCTACTAATCAAGGAAATGTTAGAAGAGGAGCAGCATCTGTTAATTTAGATATTGAACATGGAGATATAGATGAATTTTTACAAATTCGTAGACCAAAAGGTGATCCAAACAGACAATGTTTAAATCTTCACCAATGTGTAGTTGTTGGAGACTCATTTATGAGAAAACTAGAAGCTAGAGACCCAGAAGCAATGAATAGATGGGCTACAGTATTAAAGTCTAGAATGGAAACAGGGGAACCTTATATTATGTATAAGGATAATGTTAATAAAGATAATCCAATTGCTTATAGATTAAATAACCTAAATGTTAGTATGACTAATATTTGTTCTGAAATTACACTATTTACAGATGAAGAACATTCATTTATTTGTTGTTTAAGTTCATTAAACTTAGCAAAATATGAAGAATGGAAAGATACAGATACTGTAGAATTATCAACTTGGTTTTTAGATGGTGTAATGCAGGAATTTATTGATAAATCAAATGGTAAGGATTCATTAAGAAGAACTCACTTCCATGCTAAAAAAGGTAGAGCATTAGGTTTAGGAGTAATGGGATGGCATACTTTCTTACAACAAAAAAGACTTCCATTCAATTCAATATCTTCAACAGCTTGGACACATACAATTTTTAGTGATATTAGAGGAAAAGCTGAAAAAGCTTCTATGGATTTAGCTAAAGAATATGGTGAACCTTTATGGTGTAAAGGTACAGGTATGAGAAATACTCACTTATTAGCAGTCGCACCAACAGTATCTAATTCAGTTATTGTAGGTGGTATTAGTGCAGGTATTGAACCTCTACCAGCAAATATCTATACATTTAACGGAGCAAAAGGTACATTCATTAGAAAAAATAAATCACTACAATCTATATTAAAAGAAAAAGGTATGGATAAAGATGAGTGGTGGGATCAAATGCTTCAAGATGATGGATCTGTACAAAATCTACCTGATAATGTTTTAACTCCAGATGAAAAAGAATTATTTTTAACATTCCCTGAAGTAAATCAATTAGAATTAGTTAGACAAGCAGCTATTAGACAGAGATATATAGATCAAACACAATCTTTAAATTTATCATTTGATGTAAATGATTCCCCAAAATGGATTAATCAAGTACATTTAGAAGGATGGAAGTTAGGGATTAAAACATTCTATTATCTAAGAACAGACTCAGTGATTAAAGGAGATTTAGGAAGTAGAATGGCAGACTGCGTGAGCTGTGATGGATAAGTATTTATTTTTATCTTAGCATAAAAGGGACACATTAGTGTCTCTTTTTTTAATATTTATAGTAAATTGTTTTAATCTAAAAGTTTTCTATCATGTTAAATTATTTAAAAAATAAAATTATGAAGTTTAATGAAATGTTTAAAGATGATAATGCTCTCAATGAAAAGAATATTGTTGGGTTTGCTTCTTTTGCTATAATGACTTTATTTGCCGTAGCAGATATTGTAACAGGATTTTTGGGTAAAGATCTTCCGGTTCAAGAATTTATTTATAATTCTTTTGTAATTATTACTCTTGGATCATTTGGAATTGATGGCATAACTAAAATATTTAAAAAAGGAGAATAATGGAGTGTTTTACAAGAGAACAAGTACAAAAAGCAGTTGAAGAAAAAGGATATAGATGGTTTGAGGGGGGAGATTACAACTTAAACATAGTAGGTATCCGAAATTCAGAAACAGGTGGTAAAGTAACTAATAAATTTGATGACTGTGTAACGGTGTCATATAGTGTTAATAATGAAATGATGTTCCATTGTTTGGGTGCAACAACAGACCCAGGTTCACATTGGGAAAGAAACTTACTAAATAAAGATGGTGTTGCAATTTTAGTACCGGGGCAATACAGGGGTTCACATACTATTGGATTGCATCAGGGCAAATACGAAGCACTTAGACAAAAAAGTCCACTTAAAGTTTATAGAGATAAAAACAAAGATGGGGTTTATGACTTTACAGAAGAAAGTATTAAAGAAGGTATTTATGGAATCAACATACATAGAGCTACTTCAAGAACCGGAGGAAAATCAACTCAAATAGATAAATGGTCAGCTGGTTGTCAAGTAATTGCAGCAAACTCAGATTTTAAATTATTTATGGAAGTTGTAAATAAATCAGCAAAACTTTACGGAAATTCATTTACTTATACATTAATTGAAAGTAAAGATATAACATAATAACCTTTCGATTAAATAATGATAAGTTTAATAAGGTATTACTATAATACAATGAACACTAAGATAGATATGATGGGGAAGATAACAATGGTTATAATGGGATTGTTTACAACCTGTGGTTTTATAGGAAGCTATTTTATGGAATTAACTATGGGAAACTCAGAACAATATCTAGCAGTAATCGCCGTTATGTTATTAGATGGGTTTTTTGGGGTAATAGCTGGTATAAAAAGGGAAGGGTTTAAAACTTATAGAGCTTTAAGAGTTCTTAAAAACATATTCGCATGGGAATTGATACTCACAGTTATACTATCAATTGAACTAGGATTCACAGGCACCTGGTGGTTATCTGAAACAATATTAGCCCCTTTTATGGTATTCCAATTAATTTCAGCTCTTAAAAATGCTTCAATGGCTGGATTCATTAAAAATGAATTATTAAATGAAATATTAGACAAAATAGATAAACATAAAGGAGAAAGAAAATGAAAACACTACTACAATACATAACATCAACCAGAATGATTTACTTTCTAATGTCAATGGTATTAATAGTAGGATATCTACTTCAATCTTGGGAAGTTGTAATATTTGTTTGTTTGATGTTACAAATCGGCCTTTGGACGGGATTCTGTCCTTCAAAATACTTTTTTGAGAAATGTGGGTTTAAGAAAACGGAGTTGTAAATGAACGCTCTTGATGGGATATCTATAAATTCCAAAATATCGTTGGTAGTTGCGGGTATCATTATGGTGACCTTCTTCTCAGTTCAAACTTGTATTGTATTTGGATTATGTCCACCATCTTTATTTTTAGCAAAATTTGGATGGTGGTGTATTGTAATGTTTATGCCACCCTTTTTTAAAGTAGTATATGAATTCATACAAAATAAAGAACATCTCAAAGAAGACTTATTTTCTAAAAATGTATTCTTAGAACATGCTGCTAAGATAATTAGACATGATATGCATAGTGGAATCAATACTTACTTACCACGAGGTATTAAATCATTAAAACGAAGATTAACTGAAGAGCAAATTAAAAATTTAAAAATCCATTCTCCACTCAAATTAATTGAAGATGGGTTATACCATGCCCAAAAAGTATACTCAGGCGTGTATGAATTTACTAATTTAGTAAAACAAAATACTCAAATGAGTAAACAACCTCATAATGTTAAAAATATATTAGAGGATTACTTACGTTTGACTGCATATAAAAATCAAGTTCTTTTAAATGATAACTTACCTATAGAATTAGAAGTAAATGAACCACTTTTTTGCACAGCTGTAGATAATCTTATTCGGAATGGTCTTAAATATAATGATAATTCTACAAAATGGGTTAAGATGTACCAAGAAGGATCTTACCACCAAGGAAGTTTTATTGTAATTGAAGATAATGGTAGAGGTATGAACCAACAAGATTTTGAAGAATTATCTAAACCCTATGTTAGGAAAGAAGGACAAAAAGAAGATGGAACAGGTTTAGGATTAAATATTTGTAATGCTATTATAGAAGAACATAAGTTTAAAGTTTTTGTAGAAAAAGTTTATAAAAATAAAGAACATTTAACCGAAGAATTGGATAAATTAGAAGAAAAAATTAAGTGGAACCCCAGTAGCTATATTTATAATAGATCCAATTTAGAGCATGAAGCAGAAAAATCTGGATATAGAGGTAAAATAGAATTAAAAAAAGGTGGAAGGAAAACAAACCGCTTATTTGTACAATGGGTGGCATCAAACAAAAGAAAGGTGATAGGAACAAAAATAAAGATAAAGATAGATAATAATGATTGATACTTTAATGTTAATAGACGATGAAAATTTATTTCATCTAGTATTTGAGGATGCTTGTTCTCTTTTAGATATCGCTCTTTCAATCGAAGCCTTAGATAGTAGTGATAAAGCTGCTGAACTATTTAAAAAATGGTTCCCAGATGATCCAAACCATGAACGCCCTGAATGTGTGTTCGTTGATTTAAATATTATAGGTTCTTCATTTGATGGTATTGAACTGATTCGTAAAATTAATACTGATTATGGTAACGGATGTGTTATTGGTATTATTTCATCTTCCCAAGATGAACAAGAAATTGAAAAAGCAAAACAAGTAGGAGCACAATTTTGGATTATTAAATCAGATGATATCGAACCTCGTCTTGAAGAATTCTATAAAGATTATGAAGGATATAAAAATAAAACATCTCCATTCAAGGTGTATAAATAGCTAAATGATTGAAATAACAGAACACACCAGAAATGTTCTATTAGAAATTGCTAAAAAAAGAAAAGTTTATGTAGAAGGTAATTTTCTTAAAATTTTAGTAGCTCCTGTAGGTGATACAGAATTTGAAGAATATCTCCGAGTTTGTAAAGAAAAAGATTCTAATAAAAGAAGAACTAGACTTGAAGTAACCAAGCAAATTCAAAAGCAAAATAATGAACTTGAAAAAGCTCAAAAAGAAAATAAAAGAGTTAATCGTCAATTAAATAAAGCAGTTGATGAGGCAATTGAACAAAAAACAAAAGCAGAAGAACTTTTAATAACTGGAAAACAGCATTTTCGCAATGCCGAAAAACGGGAAAAAGAACAAAATAAAAAACTACAAGAAGCATTAGACGATGAAAAGTTGGCACAGGATGAAGCCCATTCATTAAGACTAGAAGCAGAAAATGCAAAAGAAATTGCAGAACAAGATTTAAGTTTACTCCAAAAGAAAACTCAAACGGAGTTAATGGGTAGTATTGTAAGAGTTGCCCTTTGGGTAATTATGGGTGTTGGGTTTGTTACAACTGCATTATATGTATTTGTGTTATTATTAGGGCATGATTCTAAAATTATAGAGTCAACGTGGTCAAATCTGTTTGGTATTTTATTAACAAACTCATTTAGTATTATAGGTACTATAATGGGTGTTAAACATGCCACCAAAGAAAAATAAGATGAAACAAAAATTATTTCCTATTTTAATAGCATTATCTGCTATGTCTGTCTCCTCATCAGCAGCTTTTTATTCCGTTAGTGGTCTTAGTAAACTTTTTGCGGGTGCTACTTTAGCTGTTATTATTATGGCTGCTTCTTTAGAAGCCGGAAAATTAGTAATTGCTTCTTTACTATACCAATATAGAAAAACCCTACCATTTTTCCTTAAATTTTACCTTACATTAGCTTGTGTAGTATTAATTGGGATAACTTCAATGGGTATTTATGGTTTTTTATCCGCAGCTTACCAGGAAACAGCAAATAAAGCGGGTACAATTGATGCTCAAATTACTTTGATAGAAACTAAAAGAGATAATGTTAAAGAACAGTTAGCTGTTTATAATGAAGAAAAATCAAGCATAAATAAAGCCGTAGCTGATTTACGTAAGGGGTTATCAAATAATACTATACAATATAAAGATAAAGAAACGGGGCAAATTATAACAACTACCTCTAGTTCAACACGTAGAGCATTAGAAAAACAATTAGATCAAGCTATTGAAAGGCAAACTGAAATTAATTCTAAAGTAGATGGGTTCAATGAACAATTATTTGAATATGAAACAGAAATAGTTGAAGTATCTACTAATAATGACTTAGCTGCAGAACTAGGCCCACTTAAATTTATTTCAGGTTTGACAGGAATAGCTATGGATAAAATTGTAAATTGGTTACTTTTAACTATTATATTTGTCTTCGATCCTTTAGCTATTGCTCTTGTAATTGCAGCTAATTTTGCTTTTGAACAAATAAAGTCTAAAAAAAATATTTACGGAGAGTCTATTCCACTAACCCCCACACCTCAAGAACATCCCATTATTGAAGAAAAAATTGAAGTAGTTGAACTAACAGAAGAAGAAAAAGTATGGGATACCAATAATGATGGAGTTTTAGAAGAAGATGAATTAAAAAGAAGAGAAGATGCTATGTTAAATGATCCTTCAATATCACAATGGCGTAAAAATAAAATATTAAAACAAAGAAAACCCAACAATCCAAACCAAATTACATATTAAATTTGGATACCTGAAATAAGTTTCGTATATTTGGGGAAATAAAGGTTAATGATATACAAGACTCATCCAAAAAAAGTTGTATTAGAAAAGCTATCAAACTGCCAACCACTTAATTATAATCAATTTAGATGGTGGAGAAGGTGGGATTCTAAAAACAAACCACTCCACAAATTAAAACCCTTATTAGATAAAATTCGTAATGGGGATTATGATCATTCACATTACTTTTGGCAAGCCCAATTTTGTGAAATTGAAATGAATGGAAAATATCTTCAATTAAAGGATGGTGATAGATGGATGGAAGAAACTCAAGTAGATAGAGCTAGAAGAAAACGTTTATATGAGGATTTTGAAAAAGATGAAGCAGAAAAGCTAAAACAAATCCAAAAAGAATTTATTTTAACCTTTAGAATGAGTAAAGAAAATTATGAACAAGAAGTAATAAAATTTGATGGTTCATTAGAAGATTTTTACTTTTACTGTAGACAAATATTTGGGGAATATGCTATTCCTCTAAGATCAAAACGTGGTAGAAAACCAAAACAACAACAATGATTAACGAAGGAATGAATAACTCCGTAGAGTTACTAGGACATTATGGAAGCGACACAGTACATGCCCAATCAGCTTGGACATCAACATCACGTGATTTGCCCGAAGATAAACTATCAAGAGTAGATAAGCTGCTTATACCTATTGGTGATACAACCTATTCGATTAATGGGTTGATTTTAAAAATGTTAGCATCAGAAGGACACCACACCCCATTTGAAAAATCAGGATTACATTTTCTAGTAAATGTAGATCAGGCAACCCATATTCATCTTTTAAAACACAGAATTGGGGTTTCAATTAACGGAGAATCAGCTCGTTATAAAGAACTTAAAGAAGATAAAATGATGTTACCATCAGATTGGAGTAATAAATGGAGTGGAAAATTACGTAATTATACTGAAGAAGGAAACAAATTATACCATGAGGCAATTGAATATTTTACTCCTATTTTAGGACGTAAACGTGCAAAAGAATCAGCTCGTTTCTTTAAAACATTTAATTCTCAAATCTCAATGGATATTATGTTTAATTGGAGAAGTTTTTACCATTTCCAAAAATTACATAATAGCCCTAGTGCTCAAAAAGAAGTTAGACAATTAGCAGAAGAAATGCTTAACCAAGTAAAAAATATTGAAGGTAACCCATTTGAAAAAACTATTAAAGCATTTGAACTATGATAGAATTTTTAAAACACGCCCTAGGAATATGTGGGGAACATTGGCACCCAAATTTTTTCACCTTTATTTTAGGAGGAATTGGGTTATCCCCATCTCTTAATTATATTTACTACAAATTAAAAAGTTATAATGAAAGTAAGTCACGAAGTACCCATTCCTTTTTTAGAAAAAAGTAGAGATTTTAACGATTATGATTATTGTTTACCTCACCTTTTGGATGACAGTAAAGAATATTTTAATTTCTTTCAAAAATCTAAAGAATTGGGGAGATATATCATCATGGATAATTCCCTTCATGAATTAGGTACTCCTTACAATTCTGAAAGATTATCTTATTGGTTAGACTATTTTAAACCTAATGAATTTATTGTTCCTGACTATTGGCAGGATAAAACTAAGACGTTAGTTACGGCAAAATTATGGTCAAGTTACCAATACCCAGATGAAACCACCCCTGTTGCTGTAGTGCAAGCAAATAACGCTGATGAAGCGTGGGGGTGTTATAATATCCTAAAAATGCAAGGTTATAAAAAAATTGCTTTTTCATATGGTGCTAGTTGGTATTTAAACCAATATAAAAAAATGGAAAATGACTTTGTAACTAAAGCCTATGGTCGTTTCTACACTATTAAAGAGTTTTGGGAAAAAGGTTTGATTGATAAAAATGATAGAGTTCATTTATTAGGTTGCAATATACCCCAAGAATTTGCTTGGTATAAAGATATGCCTTTTATAGAAACTATTGATACTTCTAACCCCGTAATTCATGGTTTAGCTGGTGTTAAATATGAAGATTATGGGTTAACAGATAAACTACCTCATAAAGTAGATAAATTTGTGGGTGATGAAAAGAATTGGGACATTGTAATGTATAACGTAAATAAATTTAAACAAATAAATAATATATAAAGTGAAGGTTGAATATAAAAACGGAAAATTAATAATTCCTATAGAAGAAGGGGATATTATGCTAACCGGAAAGTTTAGAAATAAACCAATAAAAGTAAAAGAAGTTGGGATTGATGAATTGGGCCAACCCACAGTCAATGGAAGTCCTATTTTAAAATTTAGAATACCAAAATTAATGTAATATGGCAAAATTAAGAAAAATGGTTACTTACACTGATTATAGATGGGAAGAAACCGAAGATCTAACTCCTGAACAAATTAAAAAATGGAAGTCAGGTGATGAGGATTTACAAGAAGAAGTTTTAGATGAAGTCGAATTTGAATTAGCTCGTGATAAATGTCTTGAGGATTCTGACTACCCAGAACTAATAGAAGAAGAAAATAATTAATAGGAAGAGAATGCAATTAGAATTTGATTTTAACAAAAGAAAACACGTAGTAGTATCACTTTCAGGTGGTATGGATAGCTCAACGTTATTGCTTAAGGCACTAAATGAGTATGAAACAGTAACAGCTTTATCATTTGACTATGGTCAAAAACATAGAGCAGAATTACAAAGAGCTCAATCATTAGTAGATTATCTTAATGAAAATGGGCATAAGATAACTTACCAACAAATTAAACTTGATGGTTTAGTTGATTTATTAGATTCATCTCTAGTAGAAGGTGGAGATGAAGTACCCGAAGGACATTATGCTGAAGATAATATGAAGGCAACAGTTGTACCTAATAGAAACAAAATCTTTGCTTCTATTGTCCAAGCAGTTGCTTTATCTGTAGCAAATAAAACAGAAGAAAGAACAGAT
>ENA-UZWR01003938-UZWR01003938.1-metagenome-genome-assembly--contig:-Day-1-25m-contig-3938_pt1 | contig 11066 bp, 4 predicted proteins | sample MGYA00260337_ERZ794897 | MGnify/ENA metagenome assembly ERZ794897 | reverse complement strand
CCATATTTTATTTATTAATATTCATTAAAAACTGTATTTCCAAATTGATCAATTTTAGGACCCGTAATACCACCACTTATTTTGTTTCCAAATCCATCATCAGTTAAAGTAACACTACCACCCGCGTTTGGATTAGCTTGTCTTGCGCTACCACCCCAATTTATATTACCAGCTGCTTGCCCAGCCACATTAAACAAACCTGTCATAGCGTTATTCTGAGCAATATCAGCATTCATTTGGTTTGCTTGAGCTTGTTGCTGTGCTAAATTAGCACCTGTAGTTTGCCCCATTTGCATTCCAAGTAAAGTAGCTTGTCTATCCATTTCAGCTTGTTGAACCCATTGTTGACCTTGTCTATCGTAAGTTTGAATAGCCGCCGCACCTTTGGCTGCTGCCACTTGGTTTCTTGATTCTTGCTGACCGATTGAAGCTGATATTTGTTGAGTTTGTAACGAACCTTGATTTGCTAGTGCCTGAGCTAAACCTGCTATACCACTACTTCCAGCAGCGCCTTTCATATTCTGCATTATATTAGCTCTTTGCTGAGAACCTTGTTGCGCTTGAAATTGAGCTTGTTGTTGGTTAACAGTTAGATCTTCAAATGTATTCTCCATGTTAGCAAATGGATTTGTAAACTTCATACTTTTGTATTCAGCTTTTTGTTTGTCTAACTTTGCTTGTTCAGCCAAACGTCTAGTTTCAGCCTCTCCAGCGGCTCCCTCAGCAAGATCTCTGTTTTTACTAGCATTCCACATACTAACACCAGCACCAACAGCACCAACGACAATTGCGCCCCATGTTCTATCAATGTGGTTATGTGGCGACATTATGCCTGTTAAATTTATCATAATTTATTTTCTTTTAAATATTCTTCGTACTCATCCCAGTTGAACACTACATTTATTTTTGCTAATTCATCTAAATCCTCTGTGTTAGTGGGATTTGCATGTACAGTTGTTATAATACAATCTTCTATAGCGTACACAATTCTTTTTGCTCCTTGTGGTGATATAATATAACACGGTGCTATAAACTCCTCCACACCATCTTCTTTTGACGATGCTAGCGTTCCTGATAACAAAAAGAATCCATAACTGTGTTTATGTATTGCTGAAAAACCTAGTTGACCCTTCTTCATTCTCATTTCCCTAATATAAACTCCATCAGCAAAAGAATGCTTATATTCCCACAAATGCTCTGGGTATATTATTTCCTTCCCAGTACCTATAATGTTCTCTCCATCAGCAATACTCACGAAGTAATCCTCAATTTGCTTTACCTTATCTTTATAGGATTTAGCCGGAGTATTGTCAAATATTTTTTGCAACTCATTCTTAGACATAATTTAATTTAATTTATACCTATAATAGTCACAGTTTTGCTGGTTTTTTTACTATGGAGCTGATGTTGAAAGCAACTTCTCAATATCAAATCTTAACGTTTGACTAGCTGTACCTGCTTTTACAATTTCTATATTACCGGTTATAGTTGCAACTCTACCTGTGTTTTCTATAGTTAACGTAATACCATTTTCTAATGTTTGAGCACCATCAGCAGTCCAGTTTCCAGGACCGTCAGCCCCACCACCTGCTGTTATAAGTGGATTTTGCAAAGCTGAATTAATGCCTATTCCACTAATCCTAGACACGTTATTAATAACGCCTTCTGTATCCGCAACGCCTATTGTTGTGCTAGCACTAACAGCTCCAGATGTTGTTGTGGTTGGAGCTGTTAAAGCAATAGCTAAATCTGTAAACCTAACCTCCCAACCATACACTCTTAGTATTTCATTCTCTCCATAACCACCAATATTTAAAGTGTCACCGGCTAAAGCTAAGGCTTGTTGTTTGTTAAAAACAACATCACCGTCTTGAGCTGTGATTAATCCTTTTACTATAGTTGGTTTTTTACCAACAGTACTTATAGCTGGTCTTGCGTTTTTAATTATTACTTTTTCATCTTTAGTACCCTCGAATATTGTTATAGTATCTTCGTATGCAGCAACCGTAGTACCTGTTGTAACATTAGTATCTGGCACAACTATCATACCTGGTTTTATTAAATAAGCTTTAGTGATAGGCCAACTGTAATTCATTCTGTTGTGAAAGTTTAATCTAACACCACTTCCAACTGATATAGCTTCTGAAGCTGTAAATTGGTTTGCTGAAAGCCCACCACCAGTAATAGCAACAACAGTAACTGTGTTAGCAAAAAACGGGCCCGTTGCTTGTATAACCTTATCGCCAATTTTAAGTCCTAGATCTTCTATCGTGTCTGCCATTGTAACTGTAGCATTGCTAGACATAACAGCGTTAGTATTACCTGTCGCTGTCACGGTTGGATATATATTTTCTCCTGGTAAATCAATAGGAGTAGAACCTATTAGAGTTGACTCGGTGTCACCAACTACTGGTTGGATAAAAGCTAAGACGTCGTTAGACGTTGGTTGTTTTAAAATCCTATAAGCAGCCGTCGCGCCAGCGGTTGTTGTAAAAGAAAAAGCTGTTTTAACTTGAGATTTACCTCTATTTATAGATATGGTGTCGGTACCAAGTGTACCGGCAACCGTACTATTTGGTGAATACCCTTGTAGTGTTAATGTTAAGGCCGCGTACTGATATATAACTTTTTGCATCACCAAAGAGTTAGATCCAGTGGAGTTGTTGGTGTCTAATGAACCATCTCCAAATCTAACCTCTCTATAAGTAGCGTGCTCTGTACCTGGTTTTGCGTAAAGATAAATATCGTACTGATCATCAGGTCCTGTTACCGCTGGGAAAGTTATACTTCCACTATACGAGTTACTAGATATCTGCCCTTCTAAGCCAGAGACATTAACTTGAAAAGCATTTGTTACGAAGTTGTAGTAGTATCCAGTGGTATTATCTTTAATTTCTAATTTAAACCCTGCTCCTTTATCTCCAGATATATTAAAACGCCTACGTTCACTAGTAGCTGGTAAGTCTGATAAATCTAAATTAAACGCTGTTATTATTGCCATGTTATTTACTGTTTTCAGCTACACCACTTCCTACCGACCATAGTTTAGCAGCTTTAGTTGAGTTATTTACAAAATGAACCGATGCGTAGTAACCTAATAAATCGTTGTTATTTACAACTCTGTTTTTAGAGAAAGATATGTAATCGTTTCCATTTGGGTTTAGTTGATTATAAGGTAGGGGAAGACCAGTAATTGGATCAACATACTCGCTAAGAACCTCTATTGATGTGGGTGAGATTATACCAAAAACACTACCAACGTGTATCGTTGTCGAACCAAGGTTTTGTTCAAAACCACCAAGAGTAGACGTGGCTGTTTTATAAACTTGGTCCCCAACTTGTAATGAGCAATTTATATCGAAAGAAAAATTTACTGTTTGTACGTATGACATAATTATATTGTTATGGGTTAATAAGTATAAGTTACGTTTGCTTGTTGCCAAGGACTATATGTTGTAGGATCAGCGTCAGTACATACAGCCCTAACTTTAATCTGCTTAGTAACCGCGTCGTTGTCGTACTGGGAAGGCCAGAGAACACTTACTTGTTCTTTGATACTACCTAGTGTTGTTTGGGTCGCTGGAACGTCAGTAACAGTTGTCCAACCGCTCCAACCACCATCGTAAAATCGTGTCGCGTATTGGTATTTTCTAGCACAAGGAATGAGAGTGATAGGTATAGTTAACTCTTGATTTGCTGAGTTATAACTAGTAGCCCCTAATGCAGCAAATACATCACAAGCCGTGTCAAAGCAACAGCAAGTGGTATCCGTGGTACTACCTGAAGTTCCACAAGCCGTATTATGCGCGGCGTCATAACCACTTAAACCAGCGGCAGTTGCAGTGTTGTTAGATGGAACTGTAGCCCAAGCGCTTGCATCCATACAGCCTGAGTTAACAGCCACACAACTTCCATCTAAATGTAAATCTAAACTTGCATCATGATTAAACGCTGTGCCATCGTTTTTACACCCAACAGTGTAAGATCTCGATGGCCCCATAACATTGCCCTGTGGTAACTCATTTGGAGGGTTTAAACTAGGATTATCACAAGCACCGCTAAACATAGCGATAGAACTTGTTACCAATAACGACCCGTTGTTAACATAATTGTGCCACTCACTCTGTGCGCCGCTAGCGGCACCACCTACACCAGGCACAACTGTATGTGCAAGTCGCGAGGCGCTTGTAGAATTCATGGCATATTGAGATTGACCCGCGACACCATCCGTTGTACCACTTGGAGATCCCAGTGTAAGTATTGTCGCGGCTTCAGTATAACCAGTACTACCAATATCATAATACACGTTGAAAAAGGTATTAGCATCATAGTTAGAACCAGGAGTAGCGTTAGGATCACCAAAAATAATACTTTCATCCGCGTAATAAGTACAACATTCGTTGTCTAAACTTTGATCAAAAGGTCCAGTACCTCCTTGTAGAGGGTCGCTAGTATTACAAGGTGTTGTTGCGGTTAAATCGTAATTTGAAGCAGCAAACCCAGTTCCATCAGCTTGCGGAGTTGCATCCATACAACCAGCATAAACACATCCACTTGTACAACTCGGGTCAGCGCCATCATGGTTAACGGCATTAGTATCTCCACAGTATGCACATGAACCATCATCAGTAGTAGCAGCCGCATAATAATTACAAGCCAATGCATCTGTACAACCAGAATATACACATTGTGTGTTGTCAGATATATCAAAGCCAGTAGCGTTGCTAGCCGTGCTATCAGTACAACCAATAGTAAACGTTTGTGTATCTGTTATAGAACAGTTGCCATCGCTTGTCATAACATTAAACACTATATCGACGGTGGTAGACCCAGCTGTAAAGTAATTAGCCGTTGGCTCACCCGTCTTGACCCCAACAACATTACCACCACTCACCCAACTACTCCAAGGGTTCATTGTCACCCCATTACCATCAATAGTAGCATTTGTACCTGAGTTAAGCCAGTAAGAAGAGGATCCACCACTTTGATTATACGGAGTGTTCTTTGTGTATATTTTAAAAACAGTGTTAAAGAGACCTTGTGAAATTGATATTGTTGGACAATTGTAAGCGTTACAGCTGCCATCATCAGTATTTGCCACTGGTGTTTGTTCTGTGCCGTTAGCGCCTAACGTATTACCTGGTCCAGCGTAATTTGAAGCCGCATAAGTTCCATCGTTATTTAGCGTAGCGTCCATACAACCATAAACATAAGCAATACATGAACCATCATCTGTATTCGCATTCGCATCGTAGTTCATAGCAGTAGAGTCAGTACATCCATAAACTATAAGAGTTGTACAACTAGTAGGAACTGTATCACTAACCCAAGGACCATAACTACTACCAGGAGGTCCATTAACGAAGTTTAAAGAATCCCAACAATCACCACAGTATTCCACGTAAAGCTGGTCATCACACCCAACGCAATCAGTGTAATTACAATTACTATAATCAGTACCTCCAATAACACCACTTGCATCTGCGTTAGCTAATAAGTCAAAATTACAAGCGCCCCACTCTCCACCAGCAGGGTTTACAACACCACCAGTATAAGTAGATCCATCATCAATACACCCTACAACTGGAGTTGCGGTTGTTGTTATGATAAGAGGAGGGTTTACTATACCCGCGTTTGTTGCCCAGGCGTTTGTAGTGTTGTTTGTAGGGCAAGTCACTACAGTAGGTAAATTAAGAGTCCCTACGCCAAGACCCGTAGCTGTGAAAGTGATCGTTCCACTTCCCCACCCCGTAGAAGTAGTGATAGAGTTAGCTTGGTCAATAACCCAGGTACCAAAAAGAATCGCAGCTCCATAGGCGTTTGCGGGTTCACTGAAACTAATAACCGCGGTACCATTCATTTGGTCAACAGCTCCTACAACATCAGATGTTGTTTGACTTAATATCTGAATGTTTGAAATTGGCGCGCAATATTCACAATTAGTGACACAGCTAAGATCGTTGGGAGCTGTAAAGTTTTCAGCATCAGGATCTCCACAATAACTACAACTACCGTCATCAATAACGGCCGCAGGATCATAGTTACATGCCGCGGCGTCCATACAACCACCAACATATGTACATGACCCATCATCAACCGCAGTACCATTTAGATAAGTTAAACTTCCATTAGGACCGTCAACAGTGCTACCGACGAACATAGGGTCATAGTCTACTGATAAAGGATCAGTACAGCCATTATACACGCAAGAACCATCATCTGTATTTACATCTGTTAACTCGTCAACAAATATTGGTGGATTACTGGCATTAGGATCTGTACAACCGGGATTAAACGGAATACACATACAGTTTTCCCAACCACAGAAAGTTCCAGCTGTCTGTAAGATTGCAGAACCAAAGTCTGCGAATATATTAGTATTAGCAAAACCAACCAAAGTACAACCGTAAGTAGCCATAATACAACTACCATCGTCAAAGTTCGCGTTAGGGTCAAAGTTCAGTGACCCTCCTCCTCCTATTTCGTTAGTTATAGTGGCAAGAGGGGTAGTACACCCAGGATATAGACATGTGCCATCATCAGTATTTGCATTACCATCAGTATTACTAGCAATAGGATCTATACAACCCATAACCACGTCAACACAAGATCCATCATCATTAGTTGCAGCGGATATATAATTAAAAGCTGCTGTACCTGGAACTGATGGGTTAGCAAAAACACCTACAACATTCGATCCATCTCCAAAAACATCTAAATTTGTTGAACCACCATCGTCCATGCAACCAAAAACAATACTACTAACCACGTTAGCCGTTCTACCTACACCTTGTATACTAAAATCTCCTGTATCATAGTTACTAGTATCCGATATGTTACCAAGATTACTTATGTTGACATCGTCACCTATAACATACCCAAACCACTTACCTTCTTTATTTATAAACTCAGTTATACCACCTCGCTCTAAATTAGTAACAACCCCACCTTGAACGCCATCTTTAGCGATAACATGCCAGCCATCTACATCTGACAAGTTAAAGTATTCGCCATCCACGAGCGTGACGCCATTTTCATCTTTTGAAGTTACTTTAGCTTGTGAACCTTCGTAGTTTACAGTTTTAAAAGATTTAACGCTTCCAGGCACTTCGTTGAATATAACTTCTACGCTTGAAGGTTCAAAAAAGTTTTCTGCAAACAAAAGAGATGTATTGTAAAAAGTATTTCTATTAACAAACTCATCATGATGTTTCCATATATTACCATCTTTAAATGTGTAATACTCATTAGCACAGCTAATAGCATTTTCAGGGATGAATGATTTGAAACTCACCCAACCTTTTACATCTTCTTTAAATGTAACTGTTTTAGCAATAGTATCACCTTTTACAGTGATATTGTATTCGTCTTTTTTATCATCGTAACTACCAATCAGTTTATCACCTAATTTTAGATTGTCTCTAAACCAATCTTTCATACCATGATTTGATATAGGTGTTAATCCGTCCATAGATAATCTCATAACGGTACCTCTAACTTTATCTGTAAAGTAGATTCTATAAGCTTCCGATGCAAATGATTCTGGATTTTTAGATATACCATACTCACCAGAATAAGGGATAGCTTGACCTAAAACATTGTTTGTTGAGGTTACATTTGTATTTCCATCAGCGTTGTATAAGGCATCTTTATTAGCCAGTATTTTTAATACTCTATCTTCACAAAGTGCTATTAAGTCACCACCTTGTCCCCATCCGGCATATAACTTTTGAATACTACCGTACGTAGGGTTTATGTCTTTAGTTATTTTTTCCGCAGCAATAAATTGATTTAAATTATTGATGTTACTGTTTGGGTTGTATATACCAGAGTATATCAATCCATTTGTTCTTTCTTCTTCCTTGTAATCTCCACTAATAACACTAGAAACTTTTACACCGTTTGTTATATAAGGTTTGTTATATGTGTCACCTATTCTGTTAGATTCAACACCGTTATTAAAAGACCAACAATTAAACCAACCTAAACCAATTTTACCAAAGTTATTAGGATTAAATTGTAATCCGTAATAGTTAACACCATCATACAAGCCCACGGTAATCGTTACTTCTATATAACTACCATCATCTTTAACAAACTTAACTTCAGGGTAAGTTTCAGCCAACAATTGTACTTGAGTTGAGGTTAAGATAGTCGAAAGAACAACGCCTTCCATTCCTTCCCAACCTGTAACGAAAATACCCTCACTAAAGTAATCTTGAATAGCTGGATCAACCTCAAGCGTGGCTCCAATAGGTATAAATAACTCTTTATTATGTTTACTAATTTTTGTAGGTATGCTACTTGTTGCCTCATAGTATATATCTAAATCAACGTCTTCTTTTGGTTCTGTTTCAAAAATCGCTGGATTATTACTTATAACGTTTGGTAAATCAGAATCAAATTGAGCAACAAACTGTATCGTTGCGTTAGTACTACTTCCTGCATCTACACCAGAAGCATATACACTTGTAAAGGCAGGATTATCTGGCAAGGTTTCTGACCACCCGTTACCAGAAATAGTAAGATCTGGATTTGGAAGTGAAAGAGTGTCTACTTGATATCTTATTCTATAAGTTTTTCTTCTATTATAAGGCTTATGTTGCTCAGATTCCTGATTCCAGTAGACAGACGGTGTATGGTACTCCCAGTGCTCTACGGTTGGACCATTACAATCACAACACGGTACCCACCCATCACTACAATCACAATTGGGGTCATAGTTTGGGCAAGGAACAGTACACATTGCATTTTCTGATGCAGGAACCGTTGGGTATCCTCTCCAGTTAAACAAACGTCTTTTTGAAACACTATGAATTCTATAGATAGTAGGATCTCCTTCTATTTTAAAACGTGAGTTAGGAGTGAGTCTACTTACTATTGATTCTTCTTCATCAGTAGTAGAGTTAGTAGGACTGTTACCATCATCCTCACCAACAGTAAAGTTTGTTGATGATCCTGATGTTTGTGGGCCTAAAACAGAGTATCCAAAATCAAAATAATAGTGACCAGAATCTTCATGTACACCCTTCATACCTAAAACCCCGCGCGATATACCGGTACCCGTGTTTTGATTAGAAGTATATGATGAGTTGGAACAGGACCCCGTACCCCACCAAATATAATCCACGTCGTCAGTCGTGTCACTTGTTGCTATTTTATGCCCACCTATTGATTGTTTTGTACTAACTTGGTTAATTAATTCACTTGTATTAGGCATAACGCTAGCAAAAGAAGCGCCGTCAATAAACCACTTAGACTTTAAAGAACTATCACCAAACTTTAAAAGTTCTTGCCATTGAGCTTTTGTTCTAGTTGTACTAGCGCTGTTTAATAGCGGTGGGTTACCACCACTAGGATAAGAGGTTGGGTAATCACCAAGCGGTTGATAGAGTTGGTAAAAGGAATTAGCGTGTGTTTCATCTAGCGAGCTATCTTTAAGTCTATGAAATTGTGTTGAAGATGTTATTGTCCAGTTTCTTACAGTGGTAGCGTAGTTAATTAAATTGTCATCAACAATACTATCTCTAAGTATTTTAATGAAAAATCTACCATCAAATTCCGGTGAATTTTCAATTGATTTTTTCCAAAAGTGTACTCTTACAAGATCGTTTCCTACGTTTAAATCATCAGTTATAAACCCATCTTCTATAGTTACGGGTTTATGTAATTTTATTTCGTAAAAATCTGAACTATCATAATCTTGATCACTGTCGTCTAGCAACAACTGTGTTATTCTATATCTTCCACTACTACCGTGAATAGGGTTTGATGGATCATCGTCATCAGCCCTAGTAAAATCAACCCACATTTCTTCTGAACCTGACTTTAAATCAGAAAATAATTTATCTAATCTTGGAAGACCCATGTTAGAAGGAGTGTTACTAGTGTCGTTTCCAGCGTACCATTCGTTAGTCCACCTTGGTATCGAAATACTAAAACCTTTAACGCCTGGTATAGGAGCGTTTTTACCACCACTTGGTAATTGAGCGTCGCCAACACTAGTCCCTGTTGCGGACGGGTTTTCACCGCCATACAATTCAGCTGAGTGTATTACAGCCGCCGCGTCATCAACTGATTCTGCTAATAAACCATATGTTGTCTTTATGTACTCTGGAGCTTCGTTTTCAATTGCTACTATTTTATATCTAGCTTCTTCATAAACAGCATCCTCCGTGTCTATACCCTTTTTTAGTATTATATAAGTGTCTTCGTCTACTTTGTTTCTATCGATAGAGGGAACTGAAATCCAAACATTACCATCTTCGGCGTCGTAGAGTCTATCCATCGCTAAGTTATAATACTCATTTGAAGTTTCTTTGATAAATAGCTTGTAGTATTCAGCCCAATCAGGATGTGTGTCACCAACCTCTACGTTAAAAATACTAGCTCTTGTAGATTTTGATTTTGGTACTTTTGTTGAACCAGAACTAGGTGTTATTATGGGTGTTTCTCTACCGTATTTATCACCCCAAACAAGACCTACATCATAAGTTCTCATTGATTTTATAGACTTTTTACCTCTATTAGAATCATCTTCATCCGTCCTACCACTAATTGTTGTTTGGATATTTGGTTTTATAATTTCGTTATAGCCTTCAAATTTTAAATCGTAGTTCTGTGTATAATTACCATAAACAATTCTACTTCCTGTAATTTCTTGAGCCAAGGCTTTTTTTGGTACGTTGTCCCAAGGTCTTAGTATTTGATTTGAAGGTAACGTAGCATATATATTTTCTGAAGAAACTTTATAAGAACCAAACAATCCAGGGGCAGAACCTGGTGCCGTCCAAGCGTTTTCACCACTAATCATAGTGTCTAATCGTGAAACACTTTCTACAGTGTATATATTAGGACTCATCTCGTTTTTATAGAGAATATCTACCTGAACCACATCCCCCGGTATGTTATCGGGAATAAAATCTTGTATTGTTAACTCTCTTAACTTGTTGACCATACCCGTGTTGTACGCTTCGCTAGGATGGTATCTAAAATCACCGGGAATAAAAACAACTTCCGTAAAAGGGCCTATACTTGAATATTCTCCATCAGTATACTTGTATCTA
>ENA-UZWR01002721-UZWR01002721.1-metagenome-genome-assembly--contig:-Day-1-25m-contig-2721_pt1 | contig 11086 bp, 8 predicted proteins | sample MGYA00260337_ERZ794897 | MGnify/ENA metagenome assembly ERZ794897 | reverse complement strand
CCAGAAGAAGGTGAAGACGACTTAGCACCAGAAGAAGGTGAAGAAATCGAAGACGAAGACGACGACGAACTTGATTTAGAATCAGTTCTTGCTGAATTAGAAGCAGATTTAAAAGACGCCGAGGAAGACGACGAATTAGAAGAAATAGAAGATAAAGATGGAGAAGACAAAGTTGAAGAAAACGATGTATCATCTGAAATCGGAAATGCTGATAACAAAGTCGCTGACAAAGCAAATGATTCATCATCAGTNNCAGAAGGTTCTGAAGACGAAAATTCAACAGTAGTGAAAGAAGAAAAAGACGAGGACGAAGTCGAAGAAGACTTAGACCTTGACGAAGTTCTGAAAGCACTATCTGAAGAAGAAGACGCTGAAGATGACGCAGACAAAGTGGAAGAGCTTAAAAAAGAAATAACAGAAACTCGCAATGTTGTAAAATTTATGCGAGCAAAATTAAACGAAGTTAATTTATTGAATGCTAAACTATTGTTCTCGAACAAATTGTTTAGAGCATTTGGATTGAACAACAACCAGAAACTAAAAGTTGTAGAAAACTTTGACAGAACTAAAAACTTGAGAGAAGTTAAATTGGTATATGCTACATTAGCAGAATCATTTAAAAGCCCAACAAAGTTAAGTGAGTCAGTTGTTAAAGGTTCAAGTTCAAAACCAGTCGCTTCGACAAAACCAGCGAAAGCTGAATTATTGTCTGAAGGGTCTGAACTAAAAGCAAGATTCAAGAAATTAGCAAACATACTTTAGGAGACTAAAATGAGTAAATTAAATTCAATTGCATCTTTGATGGACGGACATAATCCACAAAGGCAATTATTAGAACAAACTCGTCAGTTAGTTAAGAAGTGGGAACCAACAGGTCTTTTAGAAGGTTTAGAAGACGAAACTAAAGTTCACGGAATGGCAGTATTGCTTGAAAATCAAGCAGGACAGTTAATCCAAGAAGCTTCAGTTACTGGTGGACAGAATGCAGAAGAATGGTCAGGCGTAGCCCTACCATTAGTAAGAAGAATCTTTGGTGAATTAGCAGCACAAGACTTTGTGTCAGTTCAACCAATGAATCTACCTTCTGGTCTGATTTTCTACCTTGACTTCAAATATGGTACAGCCCAAACAGGCAACCATACTGAAAACACAGATGTATATGGTAATACTTCTGGGTCTAACGTAGACGCAAGCGGCGGTTTATACGGCGCAGGAAAATTCGGATATTCAATAAATGACTTGTCAACTGTATCACTAAGTATTCACGCATCAAACGTTGATGCTGATGAATATACTTCAGGTTCAGTTACTTGGGCAGATGTTGCTTTCGAACCAGACCTTTCAGCATCAGTAGCATTAGGTAATGCAGCTGACGATGGATTGGTTAAAATTACCACATCAACACTATCATACTCAAATGCAGATACAGACGGAGTGAGAGCATTCTCAATCTCAGGTTCTGGTTTTGATGAATTTTTCCCAGCATATACATCACATGATGCGACAAATTCACAAATTTCTTTCATTTGTAAGAAAGATATTGCAGGTGCGCCAGGCGAATTGATAGTTAAATATCACGCACAACCTAGCACAAATTACAGTAGAACTGATTTTGAAGCTACAGCAGCTCAAACAGACGCAAACCCTGAAACTGATATTGATATACCAGAATTAGATATTGCGCTAAAGAGCATTCCTATCATAGCCAAAACTCGTAAGTTAAAAGCAGTCTGGACTCCAGAACTTGCTCAAGACTTGAACGCTTATCATTCAGTCGATGCTGAAGCTGAATTAACAGCACTATTAAGTGAGTACATCTCAATGGAAATTGATTTAGAAATTCTTGATATGTTGTTTGCTAACGCTTCTGCAAAATCAGAAAAATGGTCAGCAAAAGTTGGAAACGAATACAATTCTGCAACTTCACTTTTCGAAGAAACAGCTGCTAATGCATCTGCTTACACGAAAGGAACTTGGTTCCAGACTCTTGGTAACAAGATACAAGCCGTTTCTAACGCAATTCATCAGAAAACTCTAAGAGGAGGAGCAAACTTCATCGTGGTATCACCTGAAACTGCTACTATAATCGAGAGTATTCCTGGATATGCTGCTGATACAAATGGTGATGCAACTAATTCATCATTCGCAATGGGCGTACAGAAAGTTGGGGCACTTAATAACAGATATACTGTCTATAAGAACCCTTACATGCTAGAGAACAAAATCCTTGTTGGTTTTAGAGGAAGTAATTTCCTTGAAACTGGTGCGGTTTATGCTCCGTATGTTCCATTAATTATGACACCACTTGTCTATGACCCGAAGAACTTTACTCCGCGTAAAGGGGTAATGACTCGTTACGCTAAGAAAATGGTTAGACCAGAGTACTACGGAACAGTCACGGTCGCAGACGTAAACTTAGTTTAATTAATTAGTTAATTAGATTAAAGTCATAAGTGGTGATTTTAATTACCACACGATTAGGAAAAGGGGATGATTTTTTCATCCCCTTTTTTTATGCGTTGATATTTATTATTGGAATGTTCTAAACTCATAATAGGAGAATTTATATGGCTCAAGAACCGATATGGCCAGGAAGTGGTTCGGCAGTAAGTGAATCAACACCTTTTGGATTTTATGATGATGATTCAGATTTTCAATCAGATGCACCAAAGTTTGCATCTTGGTGTGCGAAACGACTGGGATACCCAATAACAAGTGTAGAATTACAAGATTCACAATTTTATGCGTGTTTTGAAGAAAGTATTACAGAATACTCTGCCCAAGTAAACCAATTTAATATCAAAGATAATTTATTAAGTTTAAAAGGACAATCGACTGGTTCTAATTTAACACATAAAAGACTCTCAAATACTATGGGAGAACAGATATTTTTATCAGAAACCTACGGAACAGAAGCAGGAGTAGGTGGACAAGTTGAAACAAAGAAATCTTCAATCACAATACATAGTGGTTCACAAGATTATGATTTGAATGCGTTAATTGCAGACCCAAGTGCGAGTGGTGCAATAGAGGTTACTAAGGTATTTTATGAAGCTCCACCTGCAATTACGAGATACTTCGACCCGTATTCTGGAACTGGTCAACAAACAAATAATATGTTAGATGCATTTGGATTTGGTGGTTCATCACCAGCAATTACATTTGTTTTACAACCAGTATATGCTGATTTACTTAGAGTACAAGCAATTGAATTTAATGACCAAATAAGAAAATCTGCATATACATTTAATATTGTGAATAATAATTTAAAAATATTTCCAAGAATTACTTCAAATACAAGTCAATCTTTATGGATAGAATGGAAAGAAGTAACTGATAGAGATAATGCATTAAGAACGAGATATAGTGGTTCAGCTGATGTAGTATCTGATATTAGTAATGCACCATACGATAATATGAAATACCAAAGTATCAACGATGTTGGTAAACAATGGATAAGAAAATATGGAATGGCATTATCAAAAGAATTACTCGGTATGATTCGTAGTAAGTATGGAACAATTCCTATTCCAGGTTCAGAAGTTTCACTCGATGGAGATACATTGAGAGCTGAAGCAACTGCTGAAAAGGAACAATTAGTAGAACAATTAAGAGAAATGTTAGACCAAACAAGTAATAGGGCACTTATGGAGGCTGATAGAGAATCATCCGATAACTTACAAGAGAAGTTAAAGAAAGTACCTTATCCAATATACATAGGATAATCAAATGGCAAGTAGATATTGGCCAACACGAGATACAAACTTAGCTAAACGATTCAATGATGAACTCGTAGGAAATCTTAAAGATGGAAAATGTGGAATCATTGGACAAGATGTTATACTTTACAGAGTTTCATTATATGATACAGAAACAAATATGTATGGTGAAGCAGGTGGGGGTAAAACATATGAAGCGGGAATTAAATTATCTTGTATCATAGAGGCAGAAGATTTTGATTGGGAATCAAATGAATTTGGACCTGATGCAAGACAAGATATAACAATACACTTCCAACGAGATATGTTAATTGATGTAAGTTTCAGACCAGATATTGGTGATGTTATTAGTTGGAACTTAGGTTATTTTGAAATAAATAAAACAAATGAAAATCAATTGGTTGCTGGGGATTATAATAAAAACTGGACAATCACTTGTAATGCAAATCTAACGAGAATCAGTACACTAAATATTGAACAAACAAGGGCGTTTTAATGGCAAGAAGTAAACCGATACCAAGAAAAGTTCGTAGGGATTTGAACTCGGTTGCAATCAGAGATGATTATAATAGAGGAAATCAGTTACGAAGAGATGATGATAAGGTACAGAACATATCTAATACTATTATGGATATGGATGGTGCAATTATGTACTACTTCAATGAAGTAATTAAACCTAATGTCGTAGAGAATAAAGAAACAATCAAAGTACCCGTTATGTATGCATCACCAGAGAGGTGGTTTTCTATACAGAAACAAGGGTTTATGAGAGATAAACGACAACAATTAATTACACCAGCAATTGTATTTCGTAGAACAGGTATGGAAAGAAATGAAAATATGCCTGTCGATAAGTTAGATGCAAATAAACCAAATAACTTTCAAACATTTCAACAAAAGTATTCTCATAATAATCGTTACGACCAGTTCTCACGAATCATAGGTGAAACACCTAATAAAGAATATTACAATGTAGTTATACCAGATTATATGATATTGAATTATGAGTTTACAATTTGGACATCATACATTGAACAGATGAATAGTATTGTAGAAAAAATTAATTATACCGATGGTGCTTATTGGGGTGAACCTGGTAAGATGAAATTTAGAAGTAGGATAGAAACATTTACAGATGCAAGTGAACTTGATGCTGGTGAACGATTAGTAAAAACTAATTTTAGTGTACAATTAATGGGGTATATTATACCTGAAGAATTTAATAGTTTAGTAACAACACAGAAACAACTCACACCTAAAAAACTTATATTCAATATGGATGTAGAGAAATCTGCAGCAGAGATAAGTGAAGTTGGAGAGGGTGGTGGAGTATCAATAAGTACACCAACTGCAGATATATTTTCAATCGCAGTATCAAATGGATTAACATTTCAAGCAGGAACTGGTGTTACATTGAGTAATGATGGAGCATCATTTGATGGTTCACAACCTTTAACACAACAAATATCAATTGGTCAAGATGTTAGTACAACATCTAATGTATCGTTTAATCAAGTAACCGCAGGTTCATTAGTGTTTGGTAATCCGACTGTTTATTCATATACAGGTATTAGTGGTAGTGTAAATATAACAGGTTCATTAACAACGAGTGGGGATATGACAGTACAAGGTGATACCACGATATTAGGTACACTAACTGCAAAAGAATTTAAAACTACATTTGTTTCATCAAGTATATTATTTCAAAGTGGTTCTACTAAATTAGGAGATACCACAGATGATAATCATCATAGAACTGGTAGTGTAAATATAACTGGTTCATTTAGTTTAAATGGATATAGTGTAAATGAGATATCAAATGATAGTGGATTAACAGACCAAAGTACAACAACATTAGTAACTGAAGCTGCATTAAAAGCATTTGCAACAAGTAATGTTGAGGATACACAAAATTATTTAAGAAAACAATTTTATAAATCTACTACATCTATTCTTAATACTGCAACAGCATCATTTACTGCTGTGACTGCATCTGCACCAAGTGGTGTAACTACAACAGATGAAAATGATTTTCTATTCTTTATTAATGGTCAATATATGGAACACGATGCTTTAACTATTCAACAAAGTGGTTCATCTTTTTTACTACAAGTAGATACAGATGGAATCGGATACGAATTAGAAAGTGATGATGAGATTATATCGGTAGGTAAATTTAACTCATAGGGTAACAGATGCCATTATTTACATTTAAGAATCCACTCACACTATCAGATGGAACAGGTTTCACTTCATCTATTGATGATGGAATGGCTGGATTATCACCAGCAGTAAACGAACTAAGTATTGGTCAAAATGTTGCCACAAGTTCGAATGTAACTTTCGGTGAAACCACACTTGATGAAACTAAAACATTTATTATTCCAAATAATGCTGGTACTCAAAATATGGTTTTGGGATATGGATTCATATCAGGTTCAACCATAGAATTTACAAATGACCTTGTTGTTAGTGAGAATCATACACACGAAGATGATTTAACAATAATAGGTTCAGTATCATATGAAGCATCAAATTTTAGTGGTTCATCAGTAACCACAATACATCAAAGTGGTAGTACAACATTGGGTGATTCACTTGATGATGTACATAATATAACTGGTAGTTATTCCATTAGTGGTTCAATGAAAATTAATGGTGTAGAAATAACTGAAATAAGTAATAATTCAGATTTTAGTGATGGTAGTTCTAATACACTTGTAACAGAAGCAGCAGCATATGTTGGAGTGTTGGGGGATACCGCAACTAATAATGTGTTTCTTAGAAAGAATTATGCTAAAGCTGGTACGATAACAAATTCAACTGCTTCATTTACAGCAGCAACTGCATCAGTAAGTACATTAACTGCCGTAACAAAGAATGATTTTCAGTTCTTTTTAAATGGTATGTTAATGGAACCAGATGCTATAACAATAGAACAGAGTGGTTCTACATTTTTAACTCATATAAATGCATCATCATTAGGATATAATTTAACAGGTAATGATGAAGTAGTTGCGTGGGGAAAATTTAATTCATAAATATAGAGATTCCCACATTGGTTTTACCATTGTTTGATATTTATTAGTATGAGAAAAAGAAGTGTTAAGGATAGAAAAAATAGAAAATGTCCATCTTGTACTAAGATGTTAACATATTCAAGAAAAGATGCTTTTGATAGAGCAGTTGGTAATAATAGTGTGTGTAAATCGTGTGCACAATCTGATAGAAAGTTAACATTGGATACGATTGAAAAGATGAAACAACCAAAGACTATCCAACATAAGAAAAAGATTTCTAATTCAATACAGAATTGGTGGGAAGAACGAAAACAAGAAGATATAAGACATGGCATTAATAGATAGTAAACAATTAAATCCGAGATTGACTGGTTCATTTTCTCTTAGTGGTTCACTAAGTGGTGTGGATATTATACCCGCAGAAGCAATTGAGGGACAACTTGGTATATTCTCACCTACTGGTTCAATACAATCTACACATAATGATTTGCAAGTAACTGGTTCAATGAATATTCAAACTGAAGTAACCACATCAACTGCAATAACTACAAACAATATAACAAATGGATATCCTACTTCTAACAATTGGCAGACTAGTTTGGATGGAAGTTTTTTTAATAACTTTGACCACACCACAAATGTAAGTGAAATTTTAAGATTTATGGCGGGAATAATAAGTCATTCAATTGATACATCATCACCAACTGCAAACACAAAAACATTTGCAAGTGTAGATACAAATGAAAATAATTTAGGTAGTACGGATACAGTCGATGGTAATTTACCACAAAGTTATGATGATTCAAATGCAACTATGAAATACTTGGTAACTAAGGATTGGGTATCAGCGGGTAGTTCAATATTTAGTGGTATAAGTTCATATCACGATAATGGTAATACATACTATATAGATTTTGATTCTAATAGTGGTGGTTCAACAAGTGTTAGGTCATCTGCAGATTCGGAATTATTTGGATTAGGTGGATTAACAAGTGGTGGAGCAACAGATTTTAAAGTTCAACTTATTGCAACACAATCATTTAGTGATACTGGTAGTATTTCAACACCGACTGTTTCATCAAAAACCTTTACCACACAATCAGTATATGATATAACACAAGGTTCTTTTGGAACTACGAGTGGAGTAACACTTGCAAAAATTGATTCCGCTAACCCTGCAGTTATTCCAGCAGCATTCCAAGATGGTAAGTTTTTAAATTTTGGTGGTACAGATATGAAAACTTTGATGAGAAAGTATCATACATCAGAAACAAGTTTTACAAGTGTATCTTCAAGTGGATATTATAGATTTCACGATTTAAAAGTTGGTATTGCAACAGGTTCTGGTGATTACACATATAAAAGTGGTACAACAAAAAATAGATTTTGGGCACCAATCGACCAGATAAGTTCAGATATTGGAAGTAATTCACTATCAATAAGTCATGTCACACAAAGTTATGTAAGTGCAACATCGAGAAGTTTAAGTGGAGCTCCTTATTTAATAAACGCAACTTATCATTTAAGTGCATCAGTAAGTGGATTATTTAGTCCGATGTATGCAGCATCTACAACAATTTCAGATGATAACATTGGTTCAGTTGGTGTTGGTTCAGTAAGTGCAACATCAGGTGTGAGTGGATTAAGTACAAATGGTGGAACAATTCAAACATCAAATGCTGTATTTAGTGATACATCTCTTTCACCAACAGTCAGAGGTACGAGTGTAGTACCAACAAGAACAGATGTTTACAAACATAATGCAATTTATACTTTAGCTGGTTCAACGGGTGAGAATATTAATCAGACTGGTGTAAGTGATTCATCATTTACAATCGGTATTAGAGGTAGGAATAGAAGTAATTCTCAATCTACATTAGCAACCTACACATATTTCTATCATAGTGCAAGTTTATTTGGACAACCTGCAGATAGTGGTTCGTTGGGAGTTTATCAAAGAGCACAAGGATATGATGGTGGTAGTTTGACTGGTACGAGTGAGACATTTACTGGTGAAGATTTTAGAATAAAGTTATTAGATAATGTTACGGCATTTAATGGAACAGCTTGGACAACAACTTTTGAGATAAACCAATTGGGTTCATATGATTTACAAGTTAAACCTGGATTCTTAGTAGACCCAGGTGGTGATTATAGATATTGGTATTATGCAGATTACAATGACCACGGAACATACAAGTATTACATTAGAAGATTTCAAACAAGTGGAACAAAAACAAGTATGACAGTTAATGTTGGTAAAACATTAGTGAATTGGAACTCTACATCAACTGGTGTAGGAATAGGATTGATATTAAAAAGTGGTACGAGTGCTGGAAGTAATACGAGTATAACTAATTGTAGAATATATGACCCAAGTGCAACCACAAGTAACTTGATATCTGCAGGAGTAGGAAATGATAATCACATTAATCCATTCAGTTCTAATATAGATTTATATGGAAACACAGGTGGTAGTAAAGTATCAACCACATATACTGTCCCTATGAGAAACTCAGATGGAATGTTTTTAGATGATAGTGATAACGAACTTTATGTAGTGGTTAGATATAAGGGTGATGAAACGCCAGTAACTTCAATAGCGGTAACATTTAGTTAAGAGATAAATTATGGCGATTAATAACGAAAAAAAATCAAATAGATTACTCGGTGGAAGAAGATTTACGAGTGCTGATTTAAATACTTCTCAAGAAGCATTTACAGAGGTATTGGATTTAAGAGCATCAGAAATTTATACACAAGGACACTTAGTACCTAATAGTAATTTACCTTTTAGTGGTAGTTCTCAGAGTGGAATTACATATAAAGTTGGTGGTAATGATATATTAAAATATTGGTTTAGGTTTAGATTAACTAAGTCTAATGTTGATGAGGATGCTTGGTTTTTTATTGCACCAACAGGTAGTGCAAGTGGAGTAACACCGCAGTTAATCGATAGTAACCAACAAACTAATTTTGTATCACCAAAATATTCAATCGCTTCATTAGCAAATGCTAATACAGAAGATTCAACACCTGGATATGGTGTTAAAGTATTTGAATCCACATCGGTTGATAGTGGTTCGTTGGGTAATGATGATATTGTTTCGAGTAATGATTATCAGTTTGATTATAAAACTGGTGTATTACAATTTGATACTGCTAGAAGTTCAAATGAAATAGTTTATATGAGTGTTTATCAGTATGTTGGTACAACACTTGCAACAGGTTTAGAAGTAGATGGTAATATCACCGCTAATCAATATATTGTAAGTTCATCAGTAACTTATATGACCTCATCTTTTTCAAGTGGTTCTACAATATTTGGAGATTCAGTAGATGATACACACCAATTTACAGGTAGTGTTAGTATTAGTGGTTCGATACTACCAACACAAGATGATTTAATAGATTTAGGAAGTTCAACCTTCCAATGGAAAGATTTACACTTAGATGGTACTGCAAATATAGATACATTAAGTTTAACCGATGGGTTTTCTTATAATGGAGTAACATTAAATACAAGTGGAAGTGGAGCAGCGACTGGTTTACAAGTTACTGGTTCTAACTTTGAATTTAGGGCTAACAACCCAGATAACTTATTTACTTTGAAAAATACAAGTGATGAGATATCAGTACAAATAGATGATAAAGTAATAATATTAGGTGAATCTACTTCAGTACCTACCGCACAAAAGGGTGGTATGTATTATAGTAGTTCTGCATGGTTTTTAGGGTATGAAAACTCACCAACTTAATATTTATAGTTGAATAAGAAAATGCCTAATTAGGAGATAAAGTATGGCACAATGGAGAAAAGTAGTAGTATCGGGTTCATCACCAGAGTTTTCGGTGGTGAGTGCATCATCTGATATACACGCTACGGGTAATATTAAAACAATCGGTGATTTAACAGTCGCGGGTGGGGATATTATACTTGGTGGAACAAGTATATTCTCTGGTGGAGATACTGCTCAACTAAACAACATAGATGCAATCGATGCAACAACGGAATCAACCATTGAAAGTGCAATCGATACTTTAAGTAACCTAACAACTGTCGGAGCTTTGAATGCGGGTAGCATTACAAGTGGGTTCACTTCAATTGATGTGGGAAGTGGAGCAATAACAACGACAGGTACAATTAGTGGTGGTACTGGAACATATACTGGAACAATTAGTGGTTCAGTAGTTACTGGTACAACAATCGGACAGAACAGAGTTGATGGTGTAAAAACAATTACAATAGAAGCAAATTCTACAATCAATCAAGATGTTACTTCAGATGCTTCACCACAATTTACAGGTATAGAATTAGGACATGCAAGTGATACAACAATCACAAGA
>ENA-UZWR01010567-UZWR01010567.1-metagenome-genome-assembly--contig:-Day-1-25m-contig-10567_pt1 | contig 11157 bp, 18 predicted proteins | sample MGYA00260337_ERZ794897 | MGnify/ENA metagenome assembly ERZ794897 | reverse complement strand
GATGGTAAGATTACTTGTATAGTAATATACGATAGTTATGATGATGAGTATAGTGTATTCGCTTGGTTTCCTAACTTAGAACAGAAACTTAGTATGGAGTTCCTTTACAAATTAAGAAGGAATTATAACTTAAAAATATTCAAGTCAGAAGAATCTATGCTTGACAACTTCTTAACTTATTTTATTCAGAAGAGACCTGATATGTTAATATCTTGGTTCGGGTGGAAATTCGACTTACCTAAACTAATAGAGAGAAATAGTGTTTACAATATTGATTCAAGAATGTTATCTCCCTTTAATGAAGTAAGGGGCGTTTCTTGGAAGGATAACAAAGTTAAGATATATCCCAAACAAGTAAACGGGTCTTCTCCTATAACACAACCAATTAAGGGAGTGATTACAGTAGCATTAGATTTAGTTTTTGAAAGACAGTGGAATGATTCACAAAGAGGAACATTGCCTTCTATGGCTTTAGATTATATTTCAGAAACCGTATTAGGAGATAAAAAATTAGTTAGTGAAAAGTTCCCTGATAAGAATGAGTTCTTTTCGAGAGGTTGGTTAGAAGATACAGAAACATATCTAGAGTATGCAATAAAAGATGTTGAGTTAATAAAAAGAATAGACGATGAAAACCATTGTATTGATTCAGTATTAGCATTACAAAAATTACTAATTGCTCCTTTCGATGCTTGCTTCTATGCAAGTAATATGGGTGGAATATATTTCATGCGTAACGCTACTTGGAAAGCACCAACAGGTAAGAAAGGTGAGAAAGTTAACTATGATGGAGCAATGATTTACAATCCATTAACGGAAGGGACTAATGGTAGATATGATAATGTAGCAGCGTTTGATTTTGCAGGGCTATATCCTTCAATGATTATTTCACGGAATATTTCGTGGGAATCTAAATCAAAAGTACCAACAGAGTTTGCAGTTAACTTAGCAATACCTAGAGATTTTAGTGAAGTTAAAGAAGAGAAGATGTTGTATTACAATACAGATAAGTTAGGATTGTTACCACAATCACTAATAGGACTTAAGAAGTTAAGAAACGAATATAAAACAAATATGAAAGAAGCAACAACCAAAGATGATAAGATTAAATGGAATAATAATCAAATGGCTGTCAAGAGATTGATGGCATCATTTTATGGCATTACAGCCTATCAAGGATTTGGTTGGGCTGATATAGACCTAGCCGCTAGTATTACTGCTAGTGCTAGAGAGGCTATTAGATTAGCCGCATTTAAAGCGAGGGAATTATAATGAGTAAAAGATGGAAGAAAAACAATAAAGATACAATGAAATTATCAGAATTAATAGAGTTAATGATGAGAAAATATTCTATGACTAAAGAAGAACACGATGCAATATTAAATTGGGAAGAGTTCAATATTAATATAGAAAGGCGGTCTTCAACAGAAGAACTAGCAAAGCAGACATTTTCAATAGAAGCACTTGCAGGTGTTACTGCTACTTTTCATCTTTGGCTCTTAGGAAGAGTAAAGGATAGGTGGGAATCAGAAGATTGGGATTTAGATAAAGCACCCCATGCTATTACTGTTAATGCTAAAGTGGATTGGAGTAATGATATATGAAAGTAGTTTACGGACACACGGATTCAATTTATGTTCAGTGTGATGATATAGAAAAAGCAAAGAACGTTTGTAGTGAAATTAATGACCATGTTAGGAAATCATTTCCTAATCTATTAGGTTTAGATGAACACCCTGTTACCTTAGAGTTTGAAAAGTATTACAAATCACTAGGAGTAGGTGCAACAAAGAATAGAAATGCAGGTTTAATAACTTGGAAGGATGGAGAATATCTTGAAGAAGACGAGTTTGTTCTTACAGGTTTCTCTGCTAAAAGAGTTGCACAAACTAAACTAGCAAAGGAAACACAAATGAAAGTGTTGCGAATGTGGGTTGATGGTGTTGAAGAAGAAGAAGTTTCTAATTACTTACATGGGTTATTTAACACTGTTATTTCCGGTGATATAGAACTATCAATGCTTACCAACAGAACTAGATTTCGTGAAGAAAGATTCAAGGTGAAATGTATGGGTGAATGTAAAAAAATGAAATGGGGAAAAGTTTTCTCACTATCAGAAATCATTGAGAATATTGCAAAACACCGCAGTATCCATTTTTCTAGTGATAAATGGAAATGTTGTAATAAACCTAATCTTAGAACATTACAAGATAAGAGACCTACAATTGGTTCGGGTATAGAAGGAGTGTTATATTACAATTCTTTTAATGAAGTGCAAATAGATGACTCCTACCTTTACATTAAGATTAAGGATAACAACGCTACTTACATTCATCCTCTAACACAAGAGGATACTATCCCTTCTTGGGTTTCAGTTAGAAATGAATCTGAACTATCTAACTTTACTCCTGACTATTTGCATTATGCTTATCAAGTAGTTAGTAAGGCAGAACCCATCTACAATGCAATGGGTTGGAATATAGATAATATTACTAAAAGTAGAAATCAAGATTTGGGGGATTGGTTTTGAGATTGTCTTGGTCTATGAAAAGAAGAATAGAAAGATGGAAAATTAGACACGCTAAAATAAACGAATGGGTTGTATTTTACAAAGAAGAAATAGTAAAAGATTATAATAGAATGAAAAGTTTTTTACAGAGATTAAATAAAAAGAAGGTTAAAAAAATGAAAATAGATAACAAGAAAAAACAAACTATATTTTTCGATTCTAAAGAATATATAGGATTAACAATGCAAAAAGGTAATATTACACTTATAGAAAAACCTCCTTTAAGTGTTATTTCTTTTAAAGAGGAAAAAACAATAACACCCACTTGGTCTCCACATGACAAAAATTGTGATTGTGAAGATTGTTTAGAAACGTTATTAAACACGTTAAAGTTTAAATTTGATACGGAGAATGATGAATAATGAAAATACAAAAGAAAGAAGGATTTGATAGGGATTTTACTTATCAATGGAATGCAAATTGGAAAGAAGAAGATACTGATAAGCCTATATTAAAGATAACTAAATCTTCTGTGGGACAATTTGATTGGTGTCCTAAGAAATATGAGTTTGGATATATAGACAGAAAACCACAAGATACCTCAGAAGCAATGCACAATGGAACATTAGTTCACAACGCATTAGAGGAATTTTACAATGTTTTTGATATTAAGAAAGCAGAAACTATGGATAATAAAGAAGTAACAGAATATATGTTTAGTCTATTTCCTATTGATAATATGTCTGAAATGTATGAAACATTATCTATTAATGAAGCACAACGTTTTATGGTTGCTAAGGAAGATAAGACATTAGAAGAGTTTCTACCTGTAATTAATGAGGTTACATTGGATGCACAGATTACAATTAACAGGGCAAACTACCCAAAGTTCCCATTGAAGAGAGATTATGTTATCCATTTACAAGGGATAATAGATAGAATGTTTGTCGATAAGAACGGCTATATTCCTATGGAGTTAAAGACAGGAGCATGGAAAGAGTATAAGAAAACTATGATGAGAAAAGAAATGGCTTATTATAAATTATTATTCGACAATTGCCCTATCGAACAGTTAGAAGCAATAGGTCTTAACCGAGATAAACAAGTAACACATTGGGGTTGGAGATACCCTGCCTCTAATCTTATCTATGTTGAAGAACAAAAGAAGTCTAGCCACAAAGCACTTATGAGAAGTATAGTAAAATTACTAAAGGCGTATGAAGATAAATCATTCCCAACAAAATACAATGCTAGAACTTGTTCTTATTGTAGTTACTTGGATATTTGTGATGGTGGAGCAGACGAGGGGTGGTTGTAATCACAGAAGAAGTTATTATTTGGACTGCTACGTGGTGTGCGCCCTGTAAAGGACTTAAGACTTGGACTGATATACACTATCCGTTTGTAGTTTACAAAGATATAGAAAAAGACGTAGCCCCATTTGAGATTAAATCTGTTCCGACAATGCAAATAGGACAAGTCTTTATTCCGAATGTTTCAACAATAAAACAACACTTATCTAAGAGAGGAAGTGATTTAAATAGAAATTAAATGGATTTACCATAATGGTATTAGGATTCTAGCATTAGTAGTCAATGATAATGACCCATATGGATTTTGTGAAAACTGCGGTAAGAAACATTATTCTCATCCTAAATTAGCAATCAAAGAAGACAAAGATTGGTGTGGAGATTGTAATGATGAACATTATAAAAAACATATGTCCGATGCAGAAATAGCAATGTGGTCTATATATGAAATGGAAAGAAATAGGGCAGTAGTAATAGTAAGAGAGTTGGATGTAAATGAAATGTAAATATTGTAATGCTAAATTAACCGCAGAAAAGAGTGTCAAACGAGGTGTCGGACCTGAATGTATCAATAAATATAGCCCGATGGAGGCGTGTCAGCACTGTGTAGGTGAAGAAATAGACTTATCAAAACAAGAAGGTAGAAAAATCAATTGGGATAATATAACCAAAAGAACTTACTTTGAAGATTATAACGAATACAGGAACACAGGCGGCCCTAGTTGCACAAAAAAGTTTGTGGATAACGAATATAACCGTAAGTGGGGTTTGGTTGGAAAGACACACCAAACGCAGAACGATTGGGCAAGTTATGAAGATTATGCCTCTTGTGTCGGGTGTGAAAATGGGTCAGATTATGTTACTTGGGATGACCTATGGACAGCCGGAGAGGATTGTGCTTCCTGTGCCAAATGTAGAGGTGAAATATAATGAGTAAGATAGAAGATATAGTAATTAAAAAGATAGAAGCAAGAGCAGAAATTGGTGAACGTAAGTATAATACAACAATGGAAAGAGTTGATTTGACGAGAAAAGCATGGTTAATTCATGCACAGGAAGAGGCTCTAGATTTAGCAATTTATTTGCAGAAGTTGATAATGTTGGAGGAAGAGTAGATGAAAAGTAATTGGACGATTAAAATAATATATTTCATAGGAAAAGTATCTACTATAATTAAGAGGTGGAGAAAATAATGGTTATACCTAGCGGATATAAACATTGTAAAAGATGTAAAAACCAATTCAAAAAATGGTCTTCCAAAGATACAGCAAATTATTGTCCTAACTGTAATACATCTAGATTAAAAAGACAAGAAACGAGTGAACTTAGTCCTAAGACACGTTTCCCTACTAAGACTAAGGAACGTGAGAAAAAACAGGAAAAGAAAATTACTCTCAATAAAAAATATTGGGAAGCACAAGAAAAAAGAAAAAACCCCGATTATCTTTTGTTAAACGAAGAGAAAAAGGAAAAACATCCTTTATGGGGATTTAAAACACCTAGAGCATTCGAGGATGCAAAGAATAAGACTCCGTATATTAACAAGTCGGGAAAGTGGGTTAAACACTCGAAGAGAAAGATACCAAAGTTGGTTATCAGATATGATAATCACCTACCAAAAAACAGGAAGCGTATAAAATGAAGTGGAAAGAATATTTTAGAAGAAAGAAAGAATATAAAGAGAGGAATAAAAAATGAAAATGAATAAAAATGAAGTGGTATATATGTTGGGTTATTTAACTCACAGACAAATGATAGAAGCAGTAACAAATGGAAATGTAAGTGCAAGTAGTATGATTGATATTTGTGAACACATGAATAAACACTATTGGGGTGGATATGAAGGTTGTATTAGTTATTGTAAGTTCTTTCAAGAAGATAAAGAGTTGGCAAAGATGTTTGAAGAATGGTATTTTATCGGGGAACATTTAACAGGCTTTAACCCTGATGGAACAGTTTTCAATGGAACAGTAGATATTAAAGATACAAAAGAGAACTTTAGAAGGGAATACGAAAGAATGAAGGCGGTGTTAAAATGAAAGATAAAGTAGAAAAAATATTAAATTCTAGAGAATGGACGTTTGCAGATTTAACTAACATGAGTCAACTAGTAAAGGATTTTTCAGAAGAGATATATACACAACTAGATTCTAAGGAAAAATTATCTATTGTATGGGAAAAAGACATAACTAACATACAGTCGTTCGGAAGTTTCTTCCAAACTCTAGTAACAGAAGAAATACAATTACAAGTAGCAAGTATTTTACAAGAACAACTAATAAATGCAAATGTAAACTTTAGTAACAATAAAAATAAGGAGGATGAAAAGGATGATATTTCCGAGAGAAGTGTGGGCGGGAAGCCACTTAAAGAACGCACCTCAGATGAAAAGAAAGATAGTGAAGAATAAGAAAGAGTTTATTGATTGGGTTAATATTTACAATGGAAGAATGAATTGTTATACAACAGTTTATGATTTTGAAGTTGTGAATGATAATACTAAGATAGATTCCTCGGTTGTTCTTGACAAGATGTTTCTTGATTTTGATGCACATGATGAACCTTTAGAAAATGCACATAGAGATTTTATGAGCGTTGGAAAGAAACTATCATCATTTAATATAATGTTCAATGCTTATTTTAGCGGGAAAGGTTTTCATATTATTGCACACGGAGAACGAGTTAATGATATTAGATGCATTCAACAGTATTATACCGAATTGGCTAAAGACCACCCTACACTTGATAGAACAGGTATTCAAACTAATAGGTTAAGGAGAGTTCCCAATACTTTGAATCTAAGTAGTGGTAAAGAAAACAATCATTACTTTTGTACTCCACTAGACTTTGCTTCCTTAGAAGGAGTTTCTATGTATGATATATTAGTTATGGCTAAACATAGAAATCCTATGATAACTACGGGAACAGAAAGAATTGTATTTCCTACCGTGAAACCAATTCACTTAGCAGATATTGAAATTGAAATTCCTAAACCCATAGGTAAATTGCCCATCATACCCTGTTTGCATAATGCGATTATGGTAGAGAACCCTAGCCACTATGCTAGAGTTTACTTGGTTCAATGGTATAGAGACTTACTTACATTAGGAGAAAGAAAGGTTTCTTTGGAACAACAAAAGGAAGTAACTGAATTGATTATGACAGAGTTGGCCACAATAGCAGGTCATCCCGAAGTGTGGTTAGATTGGGATTACAATAAGACTAAGAAATATGTTAGTGGAATTGTATCCAAAGGTTATCATGCCGTAGGTTGCGGGTCGCTAATTACACAAGGATATTGTGTAGGAAAATGTTGGAGGTATCACGAATGAATGAAAGAGATAGACTTGAAGAAGCAAAATCAATTATCAAAAAGAAGAGAAGTATTGAAGATGAACTATACGATATGTTTACAATAAAGCAACTTTGCACTCTTTTGAATATACCTGATGGAACTGAATGGCAACATAGAGTCGGAATCAGTAAAACAAAGTTAGCAAGGGCATTAGTATTAAAGTGGAGGGCATCGGATGAAACTAATAATAGATAGCAGAGAAAACTCGGAACTTACAGAGAGAGTAATAGAAAAAGCCCAAAGTCTAAACGTACCATTTGAAAAACAATGGTTAGAAATTGGCGACTATGTTTTCAATGACGTTTGTTTCGAGGCCAAATCTTCTTTTGATTTTATTCAATCTATTGTAAATAAAAGATTGTGGAATCAATTAGATAATATGGATAGAGCATATGTAAATAATTTAGTTATCGTTTACGGTTCATTTGAAGATGGGTTTCGTAAGCATTTAGAACACATAAAAACTAGCATGAATAAAACAGCACAAAGAGTTATTCTTAGAAAGAAGTTCTTTGGCTCAATGAGTAAAATAATATTAGATACTGATTGTAGTATTATTTGGGTTAGAGATGCATTGACAGCAGCAGAATTAATTGCAGTTGTTTGTAAAATGCAACCACATGATAGGGAAGTATATGTTCCTAGAATTGTGAAACAGAAAAAAATTAGCACTACTGATTTAAGAGTGGATGTATTGTCTACAATTAAAGGGGTTAGTGATAAAAAGGCTAAACTTTTGATAAAGAAGTTTGGTTCTATAATGGAAATAGGAGAGTCATCTTCTTTAGAATTATGTAAGATAGACGGTATTGGTAGTGTATTAGCAACCCGTATTATTGATACTTTAAATTCAGAAGACAAAATACAAATATAAGGAGAAAAGAAAATGAAAAATATTGATAATAATTTTAATGAAGATGAATTACTAGAAGAAGCAATGAGGAGTCAGTTTAATGAGACAAAAAACACTACTCTTAGACTACCTAAAATAGTTGAAGACTATGCAGACAGTGCAATAGAAGTCTCTAGAAATAATAGAGTACCTGCAATATTGTCTGCCTATTCCTTACTAGGACAGATATGTAAAGAAATGGTATTTATGCCTAAAGGTAGAGGAACAGAAGATGTTAGAGTTCACATAATTTGGCTACAAACAAGTGGCTCAGGTAAAAGTGAAATGTATAATTTTACGGGTAGAGTAGCGGAGTTTGTATTTAGAATGCTAAATGATAAATATAGAGATAACGTTGAAGCAGAATCAGCAGGTGAAAGACATAATAGATTTTCTATCCATGCTGTTAAGTCAACAACAGACGCGGCACTTGTTGGTAAAATGAAAATGGAAGATGTTACTATTACTGATGACGATGGCAATACAACTTACGAACAAGTACCTAAACAATTGTATGGCGGCTTAGAAGGAGATGGATTATGCGTTTACGATGAGTTCGAGTATTCGGGTGTATTCAAACCTACACAACACAAACAGGAAGTAGTTATGTATCTCAATACTTTAATGAATAGTTTAGCAGGGAAAAATTATCAAATAACAAAACAGTTAGCAGAGGGTGGAGAAATGTATTGTGACAGTAGACGTTCTATCTATGCTACATCATATATTCCTAAGACATTAACTACTGTTATTGCAGAAACTGGACTACTACAACGTTGTTTAATATACATTAGAGAAGTACCAATAAGCGAACAGAACGCTATTAGAGAAATGTTAAGTTACGAATATGGTAAAATTAACGATACTCAAACACCGATTAATAATTTCGGTAATGCCTTTGTAGAAATATATGATTGTCTAAAGGAAAAATATGATTCTGTTCCGTTAAAAATAACAGGTAATATGACAGAAGAGGACATTGAAGAAGCAGAAGTAATTAGGAAAAAACAAATAATTACTTTTACAGAAGGAGCAAACGACACAATAAACCATGAGACTATTAAATTTCAAAACTTTGTACAGGATACACGACCTGCTGTAAATGAAATAGCAAATAATTTTATCACAAGAATGCAAGTTACAATGACAAAGATAGCAATGCTTTCTTGTATTGCAGAAGCACCTAAATTACCAAAGAAAGATAGGTTTAAATTAACAAGTAAGCACGTTTTGCAAGCATCTCATGTAACCCAACAATGTTATAAATCTCTTGTATTGTGGTTAGATTCAGCCCTAAGAGCCGATAGACTATCTTCCGCCAATAAACAAAAGTTAGATGTATTTACAAAGGAATATAATAAAATAGTAGAAAATGGTAAATCAATCAATATAGAAGGGCAAACAGGAGAGTGGGTGAATAAATCAATACTATTAAAAACAGTAGGATTAGTAACAAACGCATCATCTGCAACAGTATATAGGAACTACAAATCTAATAAGGAGTATTTTGAAGAAATAAAACACAACAAAAGTAGATTTGTAAATATAAAAAGGAGAGGAATAAAATGAGTAAAACGTATGAACATACATTTCAAATGTATAATGTAAAAGATGGCCCGAAAGTAATGATTGAAGCACTAAACACGTTAGGACAACAAGGTTGGTCTTTAAGCACAGTAATGAATATAGGAACTGATAGATTAATCGCTTTCTTAGTAAGAGATACAACTAAAGAAGCACCTAATCCACAAAAAGCAGACCAAGATAAAATTACTGCTTTGTGGTCTGCAACAGGTGATGAAGAGTGAAAAGAAAACAATATAAAAAAATAATGAAAATGTTTTCCCATATTAAAGTTGTAAGAAATTTGACTGATGAAGAAAAAGAAGAAGAGTCGGAGTTGGAGTTTTATGACAGCGATTGCTAAGAACGTTTTAGCAATTGACTTAGAAACTAAAAATATGTCTCACGAAATTGGGGGTTGGAGTAATACCCATATGTTTCAAGTATCAACAGTTTGCACTTGGGATGGAGACGTAGGAACTATTTATATTGACAAATCGGTGGACGATTTAAAAAAATCTAATGTAATTATCAAACCATTATCAGAATTAAAGTTTGATTTAGAAAAACATTTTGATAATGGTGGAAAATTACTAGGACATAACATACGAAACTTTGATTTGCCTGTATTAAAAAACGCAATGGATATTTTTTGTATTAAAAAATACTTAGATAATCCCGAATCGTATATTGATACTAGTGCTATTCTTTCTAAAGAACACGGTGAAAGATATTCTCTTTCTAATTTAGTTCAACATACACTTGGTTCTGATAAATTAATGGATAGTGCTGATGCACCAAAGATTTGGAAAACAGGAGGCTACTCTCAAGTTGCTGAATATTGTTTAAAAGACTGTGAGTTAGTTTTCGACCTTTGGAAACATGGTGTTGAAAACACAAGTGTTAAAGGCTTCTCCCTTGAAGAAGCAATTGAGAAAGATTTGGAGGTGATGTGGTAATGGCTTTAAGTGCAACTTCTATTGCTATTTGGATTGTTTTTATAATTATGATTTCATTGTTATTTTTTGCGGCCTTTGGCAATAGTAAATATTCAGAAGATACTATTGAAGAATATATGAGTAATCTAATATCTGAGGAACAGAAACGTGGCTCTAGTTGAGGTATGTAACTTCTGTAAAGAAGAGACAATACCTAGAAGGATTCGTGGGATTTATGTTGGTAGTCTTGATGAAATCAAGATTTGGCAATGTAGAAAATGTAAGGCTTTGTGGTCGAATAATTAATTTTATTCGGCCATGAGGTCGCTTTTTTTTTTGGTTTTTTTAGCCTATTCTTATATAGATACTATTCTTAGTTTTTTAACAATAGTATTTTTTGTGTAAAGTGATTATGAGAGTATATAAACTCCGCAAAATCTAGTCTTTTACCGTCTTTTTATAGCAATGTAAATTAACTACTTAGTGTTAGAACTGCACTGTGGATAGTTGGTATAAGTTAATACTTAGTATGTTTGAGTCAGAAGAAGATTGGTAAACATGGAAGGGTATAGTAAATTTTGGTTATGGGT
>ENA-UZWR01001401-UZWR01001401.1-metagenome-genome-assembly--contig:-Day-1-25m-contig-1401_pt1 | contig 11163 bp, 21 predicted proteins | sample MGYA00260337_ERZ794897 | MGnify/ENA metagenome assembly ERZ794897 | reverse complement strand
AATATGATAACAACAATAGATGTAGAAACTTCGTATCAAAAAACAGAGGCAGGTGGATTTGATCCATCACCATTTAATCCTAATAACATATTAGTTAGTGTAGGTATTAATGATGAATACTATTTTACTAATCATAGTGAGAGAGTTGATGATGGTTGCTACCACAAGATACAAAAAATATTAGATGAAACAACTTTACTTATAGGTCATAACATTAAATTTGATTTAAGTTGGTTATTAGAGGCAGGATTTAAATACGAAGGCAATGTATACGACACAATGATAGCAGAGTATGTACTTAATCGGGGTGTTCGTAAGAGTTTAACACTACTTATGTGTTGCCAACGTAGAAAATTAGATGCTAAAGATGATGCAGTAAAAGAATATATGGATAGAGGTGTATCGTTTGAGAATATTCCTGCAGATATTGTAGAACAATATGGTAAGATAGATGTAGCTATCACTAGACAATTGTTTGATTCACAAATGGCAGACTTAAGAACAGATAAAGATAAAGGTTTATTAAAAACAATTAAAGTTATGAATGAATTTTTATTAGTGCTTACTGATATGGAACGTAATGGTATCAATGTAAATCTTGATGATCTTAAACAAGTAGAAAAAGAATACAGAGCAGAGTTTGCATATTTAAAACAAAAGATAGATAAGATTGTGTATAATAAAATGGGAGATACTAAAATTAATTTAGGTAGTCCAGAACAGTTATCATGGTTAATCTATTCTAAAAAACCTAAAGATAAACATGAATGGGCAAAGATATTTAATACAGGTATAGATAAATTTACAAAGAAAAATAAAAAGAGACCTAAGTTTTCTTTCTCACAATTTAGAAATTTAGTAGCCAATAATTCTGAGCCTATATATAGAACTATAGCTAGTCAATGTTTACATTGTGTAGGTAAAGGTGTAATAAAAAAAATTAAAGTAGATGGTACACCATATAAAAAATATAGTAAATGTGATGAGTGTCATGGAGAAGGATTTATATATGCTAACATGGCTAAACTTGCAGGGTTTAATCAAAGACCTAGAAGTGTATATGATGTATCAGACTCTGGATTTAAAACAGATAGGATAACTTTAAACAAAATTGCAGGAGAAGCTGAAGGAGAGTTCAGAGAATTTATTGATGCTATACTTAGGCACAATGCTATCTCTACTTACTTAAATACTTTTGTAGAAGGATTACAAAACTTTACAAATGAGAATGGATTACTACATCCTAAGTTTATGCAAGCAGTGACAGCTACAGGTAGATTATCTAGTCGTGATCCTAACTTTCAAAACCAACCTAGAGGTGGTACATTTCCAATACGTAAAGTTATACAATCTAGATTTGAAGGTGGTCAGATACTTGAAGTAGACTTTGCACAATTAGAATTTAGAACTGCAGTATTCTTAGCACAAGATAAACAAGGTATGGAAGATATAAAAAATAAAATAGATGTACATAGATTTACTGCTGATGTAATTGGTGTATCAAGACAAGATGCAAAGGCACATACATTTAAACCTTTGTATGGTGGTACAACAGGTACAGAAAATGAAAAGAAATATTATAAAACATTTGCAGAAAAATATAAAGACATAACTAAATGGCACGATGAATTACAAACTCAAGCTATAACATATAAAAGAATTAAACTACCTACAGGTAGAGAGTATTCATTTCCATATGCAGAACGTATGCCTTGGGGTGGATCTAGTTATGGTACGCAAATAAAAAATTATCCTGTACAAGGTTTAGCAACTGCTGACATTGTACCATTAGCATGTATAAAAATATATAAACTAATGAAAGAACAAAAGGTAAAGAGTTTACTTATTAACACAGTTCACGATTCTATTGTGGCTGATGTTTATCCTGGAGAAGAAGCTGTAATGAGTAAGATATTTGACGAGGGTACAGCATCTGTAATACCTGCATTGAAAGAGTATTATGGAATAAACTTTAATGTTCCACTTGACACAGAGATCAAAATGGGATATGATTGGTTAAATATGAAGGAGGTAAACCATGACTGAGACTAATATAATACTAAAAATTGTAGGCTATAAACATATAGAGCCATCAATAGATGTTGAATTAACTATGGCAAAGAGATCTGATGCTTTAGATATAGCAGACAAACTCAATGACATAGCTAAAGCAAAAAAAGAAAACACAACACAGTATATCGTACAAACTATTGAATTACCAAATGGTAATATTGATAATGACGATGANNAACTAGTAGGAGTAATATGACAGACGTACCTATATTAGATAAAGAGGTAGATGATTGGGGTAGTGATGAGCAAGAAGAAGCTTATGATAAACTCCAATCATTAAAGCTAGACTGCGAAGAGACACCTTCAAAGTTATATATAAACGAAGATGAAGAACTACAAAGTTACTTAATGTGGTTTGCTCGTATGGAAGGATTACCATATGAGATTACTGATGGGGAGACTAGAGTATGTTAGAGATATTACTAGGTACTGGTTTTATAGTGCTTGTTTTACTATGGGTATGTGATATTTTTTATCCACCATATAAAAAATAACACTTGACAAATTAATAAAAATGTGGTATAAGCAAATCAATAATCAAGGAGGTTATTATGGAAAATAACATAACTAATATAAAAGAGATGTCTAATGAGCAGATAATGGAAGCCATTGGGCAAGATGATGGTTCAAGTAAAGGAGTAAATATTCCTAGACTTGGAATCAACAGGTCACCAGAAGATGATGATGGTAATCAACTACCAGTTGGTAGTCTATTCACATTTGATTCTAGTGTTGGTCAGAATGTATATGGTAAACCTATTACATTTAGACCATTCATAAGTGCAATGCAATACATGCACTATGATCCAGAAAAATCTGAGTATGTAAACAGATCTATTATTTTCAAGAATTGGAAAGAGGAAGCTGTAGATATACTTGGTGGTACAAAGTGTGGTAAGGTTCCATTTAAGGATAGAGAATCATTAACACCAGAACAATTAGCAGAACAAAGAACAATAAGATGTTATAGATTATTGTATGGTTTGTTATCATTTAAAGGAGTAAAAGCAAATGGCGAAGAACACACTGTTTCTAATCTGCCTGCTCTATGGAGGGTTACAGGTACAGCATTTTCTCCAGTTGGCTCTGCGTTAGATCAGATTACTAAACGTAAAAAACTTATGTTTACTACAACACTATCAGTAGAAACTAAGAGACAGAAAAAAGGTGGTAATGTTTATTACACGCCAGAGATCACTGTTAATGCTGATGCTGGTTTAGAAATGTCTAAAGAAGATATGGAAACTCTTGGAGTATTTCAAGAAGTTATCACTAAAGAAAATACAGAAGTGATAGATCTATATAAAACTGCAAAGAAAAACAACTATGACACATCTGATAAAGATATGAAAAAAGTTGTGGATCAAGTTGAAGATCCTGTAGATGTACTATCATCATAATGAATAGTATACTTCTAAAAGTTCAAACGTATCTTGATAAAGTAAATAAAGAATCTATTGAAATATCAGATACACTAGTAGAAGAGTTTGGTGAGGCATGTAAAAGTGCCTTACGCAAACAATTCTCTGAAAAAAGAAGAGAAGGATTTAAACCAAGAATGTCAAGTATAGGTAGACCATTGTGCCAATTACAAATGGAAGCAAAGAATGTGAAGGGTGAAGGTCAACCATACAATGTTAAGATGAGAAATACTTTCGGTGATCTTATTGAGGCATTGTCTATATTTGTTATGAAATCAGCAGGGGTAGAAATAAAAGATGAGCAGAAAAAAGTTAAACTTAAATTTAAAAAATCAGAAATTGAAGGCAGGCTTGATGTTAAGATTGATGAGAAGGTGTGGGATATTAAAAGTGCGTCACCGTATTCATTCGATAGAAAATTTGGAGGTGGGTTTGAAGAAGTTGCAAAGGACGATGCGTTTGGATATGTACCTCAAGGATATCTTTATAGTGAAAGTGAGAAGATGCCTTTTGGTGGATGGATTGTAATTAATAAATCTACAGGTGAGTGGACAGTATGTGAAACTCCTATCAATGATGATGAGTACAGAGTTAAAGCATTGGCTAGTGCAGAAAAAAACATACAAGCTATTAAAAATAAAGTGCCATTTAAAAGATGTTTTAAAGATATAGAAGAAACATTCCGTACTAAGAAAACGGGTAATAAAGTTTTGGGCATGGCTTGTACATTTTGCCCATACAAACTTCCTTGTTGGGGAAGTAAATTGCAATTGTTACCACAACAACAATCGCAAGGCAAGAATCCTAAATGGGTTTGGTATACTGAAGTAAATAATCCTAAGAAAGAGGAAACTTTTGAATAGAGATTATAACTTTAACTGGGTGGGGAGTAGTTTTGAGGGGTCTATTTTCCACCCTTATACTGATGATGTTATACTTTGTAATATATAAAAATAAAAAAGATAAAGAATTTAAAATGTTTACTAATGTTATATTCAATAATGAAAAAGATGCAGAAGAGTTTGGTAAAAAAAGTATGAAGAGAGGATTTGAACATAAAGTAGTAGAATATAATAATGATAATTATGAGAGGTATTGGTACAAATGACAAAGAAAAAATTTGATACATCAAATACAATAAAAGTTTTAGTTACACCTTGGGATAAAGGTTTTACTTGTGGTATAGTAATGGATAGTAAAGCAGCAATGACTACAGAACAGTATGAATTATGTTCTACCATTGCAAGAGGTATGATTAAAATGGCAACATCCGATCCCCAAACTACATTTATGTATGGTCTTCGTGGTTTTGCTGATGATAAAAAAAGTAACAATAAAGATTTAGCTATTAATTCTGTAGCAGAATTTGATAGTGAAGATAATGTTATTGATTTTATTGAATACTTAAAAAACAAACGTGATAAGGAGTTAAACTAATGGCAACACACTTAGTTATAGGAGACCCTCATTGTACTCCAAAGGCAAGCAATGACAGATTTTTATGGGCAGGCAAATTTGCACATGATCTGAAACCAAATACCATAGTATGCATGGGTGACTTTGCAAGTATGGATTCACTTTCTAGTTATGATAAAGGTAAAAAATCATTTGAAGGTAGAAGATATAAAAAAGATATAGACCATGCTCATGATGCATTGGGTAAATTTAATAAAGGTCTTAATGGAAGACGACCAAGAAAAATCATGCTACTTGGTAATCATGAAGATAGGATAGATAGAACAGTAGATGAAATACCAGAACTTGATGGGACAATTAGTACAGATGATCTTAAATTTAAAGAGTATGGTTGGGAAGTTCATGAGTATCAAAAACCTATTGTGGTCGATGGTATATACTATTGCCATAACTATCCTACTGGTGTTATGGGCAAGCCTGTTAGTGGTGACAACATTGCTCGTTCTTTATTAATAAAAAATAAAGTGTCATCTACTGTAGGTCATATACATACATTTGATTATGCCATGTGTGCCTTACCTTCTGGTAAAAAACTTATGGGACTATCTGCAGGATGTTATTTGCATCATAAAGAAAACTATGCTAAGGCTACCCAACGAATGTGGTGGAGTGGATTAATAGTTAAACGTAATGTAAATAAAGGAGAGTATGATCTAGAAATGATAGAGTATAATACAGTACGGAGAAGATATGGTAAAAGATAAACGTGTCTATTTAAAAAAGATAGATCATAGTCATGATATGTCATATGAGAATGAAGTTAAGTTTGATAATGTAAATTCACCTGCACATTATAAACATGGTAAGAAAGAAACTATAGATGTTATACGAGATTGTATGACTAGTGATGAGTACCATGGATACTTAAAAGGAAATGTTTTGAAATATGTTTCAAGATATAAATTTAAAGGAGAACCATTAGAAGATTTAGAAAAAGCACAATGGTATTTAAATAGACTAGTAAAGGAGGTCAAACATGGGGCAAGTTAAGCAAGCAATAATAGAGGTAGAAGACTTTGTAGCAGGTTGTTTAAAACAAGGTCGGACACTTAACCAAACAATAAGAGATGCAAAAGAATCTGTACAAGCTAAATTTAATCCTTACTTAGATGATGCTGATCTTATTGAGGATAAGTATTATCAATTTAGGGGGCAAGAATGAGAGAGGAATTTTTAGATGCATTGCATGATAAGTACACAGCACAAATATCTGATGCTAAAGCTAAAGCTTCTGTGTATTTAGATAACCCTGTTGCAATTGGTGAGCATCCTCAATTTACAGAAGAACTAGATAAACTAATAAATGTAATATCTACTGCAGAAGAAAATATAAAAACAATACATAAACACTTTGGAGAACACAATGACTAAAGAGAAAGGACAGAACAGTATAGGATCTAGAACTTACTTAATAGATTCTATGCAACTACAGGAGATAATGAAATATCTTATGACTAGACCATATGCAGAAGTTGTAAAACTTATGAATATGATAGTTGTATTAAATCAATTAGATCCTAAAATACATGCAGACTTTGTTAAGAAACAGGCGGAGGATGTGAATGCAAAAAAATAATATAAGTAAACATACAGGTTTATTATTTGAATTAAAGATTGGTCTCAATAAAGATAATGCTATTGTAATTGATTATGGTGGAAAGCCAGTGGGTAAAATAAGGGAGGCACTTAAAGATTTTAAATATCAAGCTAACTTATGTGCTGCAATTATTAATCATGCAAATTCTACTGGTAAAAAACTAGAGGATGATATCAAACAAATGATACAGAAGATTTAAAGTTTTGGTATAAGTGTCGCCAAAAAAAAAGGCTCCCTAAAAGGAGCCCTTTATGTTGCCTGCTGGGGAGTCTATACGGCTCCCCTTTTTTATTTATTTTTTAATTTATATTTAAGTAAGCCATTCCGTATAATCTTTACCATTATATAATAATGATTGCTTTCTATTCTCTTCTTTATTATATGAGCAATGGACCCATCCGCTTGAAGGGTCATCTGGATTATAGAATTCTAATATAAGTTGATCATATATTAGGTTATTCTTAATGTACTTTGCTAATTCTTTATTGTCTACTCCAAACATTTCAAAATCTGCTGCTTCACCTTTAGCATGTTGGCTGTTCTTAGACGAGCCAATAGCTTCACATAATTCTTCTGATCTATATCCAGAAGTAATTACCATAGGTTTACCAAAGTTTCTACGTGTTGGTTCTAATATGTGTGTACATAGTTCTGTTAAATTTTCTATATGATCAAGAGTAGGTTTATTATCTATTCCTTTTCTTACAGCAGTTTGGGATTTTGTTAACTCTGATAAGCTAAAGTGTCCACTTAATTTCATATTATTGTGCCAATGGGTTAGATGTTGATACTTTAATTTCTTCTATTTGTACTTTTAATAATTCAATTTCTTTTTTATTTATTTGGCTAATAGTATGACCATGCTCAGTATCGTGTGTATGTTCTCCAACTTCATGACTATGTGATGTATCAGCGTTTTCTAATTTATTAACTTTCTCTTCTAATACTTTTATCTCTGATAAAAAACTCATGTCGATATTTTTAGATGCACTCTCTAACACTTCTAACTTAGTCATAATCTCACCATACTTAATAAAACCACCACCGATTGCGGCAATGACCCCAAGTAATGCAGCTACTCCTGCTAATTGATTTTTTATTTTATCCATTTTTTAAAACCTCTAGTTCTATTAGTATTTGTTGTTTTTTAATATTTATTTTTCTTAGTTTTTCTTGCATAATAACTACAGGATCATTAGCTATATAATTATTTAAACTAACATCAGTGTATAGCTGTCTCATATCCTGTATCTGCAATTGATCTAAGTATATATTTTTACTTTTATAGAAGGGTATGTCATAAGAATCAAGGGATGCCTGGTCACTTACCATAGCATCTAGCTTAATAATATTTTTAATTTGTAAATTCTTTGATATATCTTTTATATCTTTATCTACTTTATCCATAATTTTTACCAAGTTAGCTTTGATTGCTTTTTCCTGTTGTATCTTTTTTTGTTTGGTAAGCTTCTTAGCTTGAACAACGGGCTTCTTAGTATCATCGCTAGAAGATTTCTCTTCTTTAACTCCTTCTTCTTTTGTTTCTTCATTAGATGCTTCGGTAATTTTAGTAGGCTCTTCCTCAACCACTCCTTCTTCTTCAGTCATCTCTGTAGATTTTTCTTCTGTAAATGTTTCAGACATCATGGTAGATTCTTCCTCTGTTATTTCTTCTTCTTGAAATGTTTCTGTAGTGAAAGTTTCTTCGTTCTCGGCTGATTCCATAAATACGGGTCCATCTTCTGTGACGAATGATTCTTCTGATGAAAATTCCTCTTCTTCAGAAACCATCGGTAAGAATGTTGCAATGATTTCATTGGACTCCTCATATATTTCTTCTATTATCTCTTCGTTTTCAAAAGTAAGCATTGGTCCATCTTCAAATTCCATACCATCATCTTCCATAAAAAATTCTTCATTCATTTCAATAAAAAATTCTTCAATAAATTCTTCTGCAAATGTAAATGTCTCCATCTCCATAGGCATCTCCATTTCAAACTGTGGCTCCTCGTTAAAAGTAAAAGTCTCTTCTTCAAAAGAGTTTTCTATTTCTTCCATTACATTTTCACTTACGCCTATTTCTAATTCTTCAAAGATTTCATTTATCTCATCTTGAATAGATTGATCTATAGGTTCTGATTCATATGTAACTGTAAGAGAAGGTTCTTTTAAATCTACTGAGTAGTGACTTGTGCTGTTAGAAGTGTCTGTAAAATCATACCTTACATTAATATCGAAGTCTGTTTGAGTGCCTCTAGATATAGACAGATTATCAGATCCAGATTGGTAGCTACCACAGTTAATACTGCCACAACCTGTAGAACTATATGTCCTAATTTGTGTTGTTGCTTCACCATCTGCTCCAGTTATTGTTACTGTTGAGGTAACTGTAGAATTATAATTGTTCCAATGCCAATATCTAAAAGAATGGCTCGATGTAAAACCATCTTGTAATTGTGCCTCAGTTAAATTTGCATCGTCTTTTAAACTTACATCATCAGACTTAATATATGTATTATTAACAGCAGCAACTGTACTGTTGCCGTGTCTGCCAGTAGCAGTACCAGACCAACCTGTAGAAAAATCTTGACTAATTAAATTATTTGTTGTTATTTCTTCTGCATTAACAATACTAAACAAAAATAAAAAAGTAATTAACCATTTCATTGATTTGCTAGCCTATCCATGTGTGCATATATACGACCAAATACTTTATCTAATGATAATAATTCTTGTTGCATCATAGCTACAATTGTTTGTAACTCTATAAGAGTAATTAGTACCCAAGTGCTGAGTCCCATAAGTATTGTACCCAACAAAGCAATTAATGCTGTGTTAGTTTTTCTACTCATTTAGTTCTTTTTTTTCTTAATATTTTTACTCTAGAATGCCAGCACCATTCTGTTAATTTAATTGCATAAGTTTCTACAAATGATATTGCGTTATCCAATTTACCAAAAAAATTATATATTAATCTATCTATCATTTGTTGTGAATTGGTTCAGCATCTAAAAGTTCTTTATCTAATTTATCTAATTCTTTTGTCATTTCTTTTTGTGCTTTTAGATCTGCTTTTTCTCTATCTTTAATACGTTTAATATATGTTTTATAATCTGGTCTTTCGTGACCATATCTAGACCACAATGCCATAGCTTCCTTACCAATTTTGCCGTCAATTGGGCAGACGGTTCCAGCCGAAATCATAGATTCAAACACACGTTCATCCTGACATAGTATTGCAACAGCTGCTACCTTCATACCAAAATCATTAAGTATTCTAGCTAGTTTTAATCGTTCACAATTTTTATCTATTGCATGCTTACCACCACTAATACCTATACCAAATGTCTGAACACCTAGAGATACACCTACAGCACAAACATCTTGTGTCATAGAGTTATACGAGGGTGCTGCAGCCGAAGGTGGTGCAGATCTTATATCTGAGTTTGTGGTATTGTTAGTTGTAGATGTAGATTCGGAACCTGATTCATACGTAGTCGTAGCAGTTGAGGTATACCCACCATCAATACTTGTGTTGGACCCACTGGTATTTGTTTGTGTAGTATCTGCAAATGCTGATGAAGTAAATAATAATAGTAATAATATTGATAGGTATTTCATGTTAAGTTGTTCCTTGGAGAGTACAAGTAAAGCTTGTGTATAATTTTTTATCTTCGAATTCTTTTACTGAAAAGGCTTTTAATATACTAAGAGACCCTTCATAACCAGCAATACTGCAATCTCTAAAAGAATTATAAAAAGTTTTATTCTGTAGAGGTGGCATACAGCTTCCGTATGTTTGGCTACATAATGCAAGCACTAATATAAACTTCACTGTGCTACTAACACAGCAAATGCTACAAACAATATAACTAATACTCCTGTAAAATAATAGTTCATATTACTCTCCATATTATTTTTTATTATTTTTAAATATTTGTGTACCTTTTATACCATAAATACTAGCCACGACAAGAATCCATAAATTTGTAAACCAGCTCGGCAGCTGTTGAAATTGCTCAAAGAATTCTTTTATCTTTGCAGCCGCACCAGGATCATCACTGAAGACCCCATATGCAATGACTAAAATTGGCAGCGTTAGGACGACCAAAACGAATTCGTCTTTCCAGTCCGATTGCCTAGCCTCAAGCAACTTGCCTTGATACTCTGTTTCCCCACGAGCCATCTTCGCAGCCTGCGTGGCTTGAGCATCAGCCATAAACATCTTAGTTTCTTGTTTCTTTTTATAGATGTGAGTACCAGCATTTAATGCTAATTTAATTGCACCCAACCACATATTAAAATACTATAGCACCTAGAGCAAAACCTATAGCTGCACTGATAACACAGTGGCTATGGTCTGCCCAAAGTTTTTCTACTTTTGCTTTTAATTCTTGTATCATGTTGTCTCCTTGTATTAGTTATTAAAAAAATTATAGATACCACCTACTGCACTTGCAAGTACAATGAGTACCCATATGGCTCCTTTGCCTTTGTTAATATCAGCTCTTAAATGTTTAGTTTCACTTCTAAGTTCTTTTATTTCCTTTACTAGGAAATCTATTTTAACTTCTGTGGCTGATTTTCTAGGCATTA
>ENA-UZWR01001720-UZWR01001720.1-metagenome-genome-assembly--contig:-Day-1-25m-contig-1720_pt1 | contig 11212 bp, 11 predicted proteins | sample MGYA00260337_ERZ794897 | MGnify/ENA metagenome assembly ERZ794897 | reverse complement strand
GTCTCTTTTTATTTCTTTGGAGCTCATTTCTGAAACTTCAGATCCTTTTTCTACTCGTAAAATTGCTTCCGCTTGGTCAATGTCCATATTTCTCGCTGAGCTAATTGCTTCAAACTCTAACTCCATGTCTTCTAGCTCATCAACGGCTTCTTCTTGAGCGTTAAACTCGTAGTATTTTTTATTTAAGTCTGGGTGAAAAAGTGACAATAGTTTTTGCAAGTTTTGTTCTTGCTTAGGAACACTTAATACTCCGTTCTCAAATACAATTTGCCCTAATGTAGCTTCTCCTTTTTGATCTTGAACAAATGGAGACGCTTGGTTAGTAGCATATCTAATTTCTTTTTGTACACCTTGATCTTCATCAAAATATAGCAATGGTTTTAACCGAGAATGCCTAGACTTCAATCTAAATGTAAGCGGCTCTTTATTCCCTGTTAGGTAATAGTTTCTGTCTTTAATTTCCCACTTTGGTTTTGCGGGTGCAGTTACTTTATTCTCTTGTACTTTTACTTGAGGTGCAACCTCTACTTTTTTTGCTGTAGCTTGTTTAGCCATAATATAATAAAATTTAATAGTTTTAAAAAGTAATAATTACCCTCGCTAATACAACGAGGGTAAAAATTACAGTAATATACTCTTGATTATGTGAACAATACAAAGTTGTTAGCACCTTGTACACACAAACATCTTTCAGACAAGAAGTGAACTTCCATTGCATCCAAAGAAGATGTTGCAGCACCTCCAACAGAACCGGTCAACCAAGATTTCATTCTTCGGTCATCAGCTTCTGAAGCTCGGTAACGTACGTGCAAGAATGGACGTCTGATGTTAACACCAAGTAATTGGTCGTAAACAGTAGAAGTTCCAGCTGGCACAAGAAGACCGTTGATAGATGCGTCAGCAGCAATACCTCGCGTAGAGGCGTCGTTCAAGTATTTCCAGTCAGTCTTGTAGAAATCGTAAGATCCTCTACGGAAACCAGAGAATCCAAGATTCAAAGCCATTTGCTCATCGTTGTTGAATACACCATAAGCAGATCCAGCGCCAGTGTTATTACCGTCAAGTCCAGCAAGCATATCGTCAAATGCCAAAGCAGTCTTTCTGTTCAAAAACAACATGTTTTCTTCGATAGCACCTTCTTTGTCAAGTCCTTTAAGGATATTGTCAAAGTCCGTCAAAGATCCTGCGTAAGCATTATCAACCTGTCCTCTAGAAGAAACAGCAGAAAACAATCCTTCAGTACCTTCGATTCCTGTTGGAACATCTCCGTTACCTGATTTTTTCTCTCCTTCAACTACAGCCATTTCAAGATAATCCTCAAAACGCAAACGAGTTTCTCCTTGACCTTTCAAGTACCACAAGTACCCAGTGTCTCCTCCTTCGGTAATTACTTCAACCCATCCAATTTGAGAAGCGTCAGATCCGCTAACTTCAAACTTGTCTTTAATGATAATAGGCTTGTTTGAAAATTGAGTGAAAGAAGGCTCGATAGATACAGCAGTAGTATCGGTTCCTTTTTTGTATTCAGATCCGTAAACAAATACCTTTACGTTACTTGCTCCAACTAAAGCGTGAATTTCAGAGTCACTCAAAGAATAACCTTTGATAGTCACTTTACCTTCTCCTGCTGTTGCAGCAGAAATGTAAGCTTTTGCAGATGCAGAACCGTCTGATTTGATAACCAAAATAGTTTGTCCAACTGCCAAAGCGTGCCCAACTGGCAAACCTCCTGCATCACCAGCGGTAGCAACCCCTAGTACACCTGCGTTTGTAAGAGCTAGCGATTCGTAAGAAACGTGCAATCTGTTTTGCTCAGACCATACAACTTGGTCAGAAGTCATAGGGATCTCAGCCCCTACCATTTTTAAAAATCCTCCGACGGTACGATTTCCGTATCTTTCAACTTCTGCTGAGTATACTTCCGGAAGGTATTGCTGTGCCCAGTTTGCACTGTCTGCACTAGCACTTGTAAAATCGATGTAGTTAGAACTTAGTGTCGATTTTTTTGCGAAAGGCGTTAAGCCTGATCCACCTGTTAATCCCATAATAAAATGTTTTTAATGTTAATTGTTAAATGATTTTTTAATTCTTAGTTTTGAAGAATCAACGCCGCTAATTGCTCTAACTTTCATTCCTCCAATGGTAACGTCAGTAGGCGCTGTCGACCTTGCCTCTGTGCTAACATTTTTAGAACTTGCTACCACATCTTTCACTGCATCGGCCTTGCCTTGCTCATAAAAGTGTTTCGCAATAGTGTCTGCGTTTTCAGCAGCATAAATAGCTTTGTGATAACCTTTCGTATCCACTACTTCACCTTTGTCATTTAGGAACTTCCCAATTAGGTTATTAATGTTTGATTGGCGATCTGCAACCTTTTCTACATTTTGAATACCGTATCTAAATGTTTTTTCACCTAGTTTGAAATCAAAACCTTTGAAATCTTGTGTAAACATTTTTTTAGTATTCTCTTTAAACGCAGAGTGTTGTTGCTCAGCTACTTTTTGATTTTCGTTGTAGCGATTGAAAAACTCTGAAGCTTCTTTCTGGTCTGTAGATAACTCAGGTCTTAACTTAAGATCTGAATAATACTTGTCCTTTAAACCGTCTAAAAACTTTTTTGCTTCTGCAACCGCTTCTTTTTTTGCGAGTTTCTTTTTGCGGATATCTCGCTCCTCGTGTATTTCTTCGTCAAATTCAAACTTGTCTTCCATTAGAAAATCAATTTCTTCATTATCTAAATGTGACTTTGTTTGCTTGTAATATTCTTTTAGTAAAACGTCTGAATCCACAGTAGAGTAATCAGTATTAAGCCTGATGTAATCCTGCATAGTTCCACCTGTTTCTTTCATGAAGTCTACAAGCTTTTCTACGTTTTCAGGCAATTCAACTTTGTTAGCAGTTTCAATAACTCCTTCTGTAAGCGTATGCTCTTCTGCAGGTTGTTCGCCTATTGTAATTACTTCTTCTTCTGTAGCTTCAGCCTGTTTTTCTTTAGTTTCCTCAACTACTTCTTCAAGCCTTGCTTGAGAACTTTCTTCTTGAGCAACAGTTTCTTCTACTGTTTTCTCTTGAACTGTTTCGTTTTCCTCTTCTTTAGGTTTAGATAAATCAACTTTGATTACATCTTCTTGTTCGTTTGAGTACTTAGGCTCTTTGCTTAAGTCTACTTTAATTGTGTCTGACATGATAAGATATTATAAAATTAGTAATTATTTATTACCTAGGTGTAAATTGCTCTAGGCCAAACCCGCCGAGGTTGTCAAACCCGGCCGATTCAAAATTCTTTGGTAAAGAATCGTTTTTTCTTTGATCAATCAATTCGCTTTGTTGAGTTGCTTGAATTTTTGTTCTTTCGTCTTTTCTATCTTCTTTATATTCTTCATTGCTTTTCTTTGCTCCTGCTTGAGCTTGAGCTAGCTGAATGTTATATTGAAACTCTAACTCCATTAACTGACGTTTTATTTCAGCTTCTTGTTGCATTTTTTGAATTTCGAACTGGGACTTGGACTGCTCTATTTGTATTTTGGTTTGAGATAAAGCTTGTTGCTTTTGAACTTCAGCCATCGCTGCAGCTTCAGATGCTTGAGCGTTTGCTTGAGCTTGTGCTTGAATGTTAGCTTGTTGAGCAGCTCTATCAGCTTCTTCTTTTTTCTTTCTTCTAAACTTAATAGATTCGTTAGCAAGTTTGATATTTTTGATTTCGCGAATGTCTATAGCGTCTTCTAGGTTGATTCCGCCTGATTTTAAAGCAACCTGTATGTTTTGTTCTAATCGCTCCTTAGCTTCTTCGTCAGGTTCTAACTCTAAGTAAATACCAAAGTCGTGCAGACTCAAATAACTAATTTCTTCGAGTACTTGAGCATTGTAAATAGAAACACTATTTTCTAGCGATTTTCTAGTTAGCGGATATTCCAGCAAGTCAGCTACTTTTAATGAAATGTTTTCACACGTTTTAAGAGTCAAATAAAGGCTAGACTGTAATATATGTCTAGTAGCTGTATTAGAGTTGGCTGCGGCTATTTTTTGTAACCCTACTAAAGCGTTTTTATCTGGAGTACCTCCATCTCTTGCTTCGTTAAGACCTGTTACGTCTCTAATCATTTGCAAGTAATATTGGTAAGTACCAATCAAAGAGTTTATTTTTCCTTGACCGGATGAAGAAGCCAATTCTTGAACAGGTACTTTTCCTCTGTTCAAATCCCCTTCTTGTGTTAATGATCTACCTACAACACTACCTGTTTGAAAATACATATTAAGTGCTTCAGCTGGATTGTAACTAGTTCCGTTTCCTAAGTCAACTTCTGCCAAACCATCCATATCTAAGAATACACCATCAGGTACTATTCTAGACATTACTTGTTGCAATTTTAAATGAGTCAATTGAATCATATCTGCAAAACCTGTAATACGGCTAACCAAAGATTCAATTTTACCTTTATACATTCTAGGTGCACACAAAGAGTAGTTCATAGCTACTTTAGTTGTATCAGCAAATGGCCTTGTCATGTTTTTACAAAGCTCCCACTTAAGCATTTTATTATGCCCTAAAACCTTTACTCCCGTGTATAAAACTTCAATAGTTCTAGACACTTTTTTAAACGTATCGTTTTCGGGCGGATTAAAGCTATCTGTTTTCTGAATAGCTTTTTCCAGTCCTTGTTCTGTTTGTTTTATCTTAAAGACCTGATTCATGTAAGTCTTGTACTCGAAATAAATTAAAGAAACTTTATCATCGTCATAGCTATTGTACCCGGTAGCATAATTATGGGAGCTAGCCATTTTTTCAATTTCTTTAAGTTCAGAATTGCTTAGCAACGGGAACTCTTTTGCCAGTTCTGGTATTGTAACGCTTTTAGCTTCCCCCACATAATATATATCTTCAAAGTTAGGGTCTTCCGTATAAGAATGAACTACATTAGCAGGGTCTACGTAGTCAACACCAATGCCTTCTGTTTTGTTAAAACTAGTTTTTGTTGCTGCGATACCTATAGTCGCTAAATCGTAATTTAACCTTCTTTTAGTTAAAGTATACTTATTACTGTCTAGTACATTATTAATAACTTGTTCTTGCGCGATTTCGATATTCTGCTTGTAGTCAAGTTGCATATGAAGCGAAAGCTGAGCTTCGTTTTCAGGCAGCATAGAAGGGTCTTCGACATTGTATGTATCCATCCCTAATTGACTCATCATTTTTTCATTAAACTCACGAGTGTTCATATCAGCTACTATAGCTGAAACATACTCTGTTCGTTTCCTAGAAGACTCTGGGTCTTGCGCATAAGCTTTAATATCATATGTTTTTTGCGAAATACCATTAACAACAATATCTACGAACTTAGGTATAACAGGAACAGGTTTCCAATCTAGGTTTAAGTAAGATAAATCTCCGTTAATAGATAGCTCATCTTTATACTTCTGAACACTTTGTTCGCCTCTAGCATACAGCCTAAGCCGGTGAAAGTTATTGTAATTAGAAGAAAACCTATTATTTGAGGTTCTGGAACTTCCAAACCACTCACTTTCTATAGCTCTTGCTACTTTTAACCCATAATCAATACTCGCTTTTTCTTCGTCGCTTACGGTTTGGGTAGGAAAAGAACTGTTGTAATTATTTTCTATCATTTATTTTATTATTTTCGAAGTAAATCCTTTGTTATCATATCTTTTAAAAGGTAAGCTTATAGCCTTTCTTTGCTTAACTGCTACAGGTGTGTACCTGTTTTTGTTGCACGCCATAATAGCTAAACCAGAACTAATAGAAGCATCGTGCTTTGTTCTGTTGTTTATATTAAACTTAGCCCAATCTTCTAATGTTCTTTGCATATACATATTACCGTAACTTTCATTACGGTATCCAACGTGTTCTTCAATATAAGACTCTATAGCCGAAGCGTGTGCTTGTTTTATATCTTCACTCGAGTTTGGTATTCCGCCAATTTCTTTTTCTGTAACGGATAACTTATTCCAAACCTTATCCGGCCTGTTCATACTAAAACCTCTATATCCTCTTCTTTTAAAGTGGTAAAGTAACCTAGGTTTGTTATTCTCAGCTAGTATAGGCATGCCATAAAAAACGCAAGCCATTAATACATCTTCGAAAAACATTTCAGCTGTTTGAGGTCTAGCTATGTATTCTAAGAAAAAACAATTAGGGGGCGCATCCTCCATGCTAAACTTAGTTAACCCGTGAAGCGCTCCATTAGATCCTCTTTTATCTACAGTTCCAGAAATGTCATAACTATCACAACCGAATGCACCCATGTGCTCATTACCTGGATATCTTACTCCATTCTTTATTATCACTTGGTTTTGAAGATTATTAGGTGGTACCCAAGATATTTTAAACCTTCCGTCTTTATTAGGATAAAATATAACTCTAGTATCTTTGATTCCGCCTTCCCATCCAAAACTACCGGTTGTTACAACAGCGGTATTTTTCAAGTCTTCATTGTAATCAATTTGCTCGTATATTTTAGTTAAGTTAAATATAGACTCTTTAGCTTCGTCTCTAAACGCATGCTTTTCCGTTCTAGGAAATTGTCTATAAAATTCATTTAGACCATCTTGATCATTTTTTAACCCTTCAACTTCATTTTCCCAGTGCTCTATAACACCTATACTTATAGGTTCTCCATCAACTCCCTTAGCTGGTTTTCCTGGTGTATCGAATACAGGTAAGCCATAAGCGTCAATGAATCCTTCGTAGTTCCACTCCATAGGGATAAACAAAGAATATAGTCCTGAGCTAGTCTGTCCGTTGCGGTTTCTCTTGGTAACGTCTGAATCATTGTAAAGTTTTTTAAAGTTATTACCTCCTTTGTCCAGCGCGTTCGAAGTTGAACCCATCATACACTTACCGATAACTTTGCTACCTAACCTTAAACAGGTTTTAGTAACTCGCCAGTTGTTTAAAATGTTATCTGGCTTTTCCCACTTTCCACTTTCATCGTGTACTAGTAGCTTTAATTTTTCGCCATCGTAGCTGTTGTCTCCTGTGTTTTTCCAGTCAATCGTAGTGTCTAACCCCACAAGTTCCTGTAACTGTTCGTTTGAATCCAGTTTTTTTCGCGTTAGCTTACTAGCTGGTATTCTATATGCTAATTCAGTTTTTGGCCTATCCATACCATCTTGTATAGGCTTAAAAAAGAAAGGGTAGTTTATAGATATAGGTACAACTTTATCTGTAAACATTTTTTTAGCATCTGCTCCTGATTTTGATAATATACCAAAACGAGCGTCGCTAGACATTGTTGCTTGGTGTGTTGTTTCTGCAGATGACATAAACGAAAATCCAGAACGTCTATTTTTTAAATAGCACATACCGTAACTTCTTTTATCTGCTTTGCAAGCTTCCCAAAATATAAAAAACAATCTATTTGATTCCCTAAAATCAGGGTGGCCTACATCTATCTTAGTCCATTGAAGGTACATATAATGGGTACCTGTTACATAAGTAGGTTTGCCGTTATTGTAAAACCAAAAACCTTCTTCTCTGTAGTTAAATTCTTGGTCAATATAATCGTACCACTTTTCTTTAAAGTCTGTCGCGTAAGTTTCCCAGTCGAATACGCTTTTTATTTTGCTTAACTCTTTTGGATATTCCGCAACCTCCCAGAATTGCTCATCTTTTTTATCTGAGCGTTTATGTACGTTCTTTGTTGCTTTAGGTAAAGCGATCTTAAGATTCTGGATATCATAAATTTCTCCAATCTCTCCAGTTTTACTAATAACCACGATATCATGCTCAGCATTGTAACCATATTCCCATTTTTTATAGCGATTCATTCGCTTTATTACCTTAGGCTTTATGTGGTTGTCATCTATTTTGTATAGGCTTTGCTCGTACATATTATTTAGATCTACGTTCTGCAAAACCACCAAAAGCTTTTTCTTCCTTTACTTCCTTTGGTTTGTCATTTAATTTATCTTCTTCTTCTTGTATTCTTTGAAGAATTTCAAACGCGTCAAATATAGCTAACTTTTTAGTAGCTGCTGCGTTTTTTAATCTATCAGCTGAAATATCGTCATCAGAATCAACAATAGCTTCTTTAGCTACTTTAATTAATTCCTCAACGGCCTTTTGTCCAGCTTGGATTATATTCTTCTTCGTTTCCTTTGTATTCATATTTAATTACAATATCATTTGATTTCATACAATATAAACGCTTATCGTCAAATACAAACTCAAACTCTGAGTTAGGCGTAAACCCTATTAGATCTCCTGGGGTTATTTTAAGCGCGTTTAAGGACTTATTACCATACTTTAGTATACCAACAAGTTCTTTTTCTTTATTTACCTTTAAAAGGTCTGTTTCTTTAACAGGTGCTACTAAGCAATATTCTAAGTTTGCGTGCCAAGTGTCGTTTTGCTGATACATGTAAATTTGATCAGAACTTGCAAAGTACATATTTTCTTTAAAAAACGTAGAGCTATTTTTTTCAACTCCACGTATATCGTACCATCTTCTGAATATGTTATGATGTACTATTACTTTGTCACCTACTTTTATATCTGTTTTCACGGCTAACGGAACAGCAAGTACTACAGCTTCCTTGCTTACGGATTTCCAGTCTTCAACGCTTGTGTTAGTTATAAGACTTTTGTCTCCTACTTTTACTTCGTTATTGTAACGGTTAGCATACGGTTTTATAACGAACTGCCCAAGGCTTTTCATTAATACTCCAAATCGTATTCTATAGAAATAGCCATATTGGAATTAAAGTTTTTCCAAGGCATAATTTCTCCGTTCTTTTTTATGTAAATATCATAGGAGCCGTCACTACTGTTTAGTAAAATAGCTGTTATTTCGTGCCCTCCGTATACCGACTGCTTTACAGAGTAATGCATTGCGTCGTTTTTATAGTCAGAGCCTATACTGATTTTTCTAATTACTTTGCTCATCTTCTATTTTTGTATATTCTCCGGTTTCTAAATTTACATTTATTTGCCCGTAGGTATTTTCTAAATCTTTTTTAGTGTCTTCTATGCCTGCATTAACTTTTGCAAACTTATGCAGCAGCTCGTGCTTTTTCGCTTCTAACCAACCAAGCTGGTTAATGATAGAGCTAGATTCTCTATGTTGAGAATTAATAGCATCTAGTTCTTCTTGTTTAATTTTTAACATAATTTAATTTAATTTAATTTGTTTTATATAATTACCTAGTTTCCTAGATTTTTAATTCTTGGTAAGATAAACCTAGAAAGCTGTGTATACCCTCTTCACTTACGTCAACAGAGTAGCTTGCCCACCCATAAGGATGACTAACGTTGCCGTCTTCTTCTTCAAGGTTATACCATAAAACATCTACTAAGTAGTCTGTGCCGTAAACAGCTTCGTGTAATAACTCGCCTTCTTCATCGTAAATGTTTTCAGATAGCTGTTCTAATCCTAGTTCAGTAACAGTGTGCATATGTGTTGGGTATTCATTACCTTCTTCGTCAGTACTTACGCCTAGTGATTTAATTTTACTTTTCGCTTGCTTCTCTGAATTAAAAGCGTACTTTCCTATATTCAATCCCATATTTTATGATGTTAGTGCAGCTAATTCTGCATCCGATAATACTTCTTTAAATACTACTACTTGTTTAACGTGTCCGTCCATATGAATACTTCCGTTTCCTTGGTCAAAAGCCAATTCGCTCAAAGCAGCGTTAAATGTAAATGCGGTCGATGATGTAGCTTCTTCCGTTCCGTTTATCCAAAGAGCCAAATCTCCTGACTTGTATTTGAATGCTATTTTATTGAAATCTGTATTATCTGTAACAGCTGCGTTTATAGGTATTGTCGTTGTCGTAGATGCTTGAACCCTTCCCTGTATTGTGTTCGAGGTACTGCTATAAAATATAACAACTCTATTCGCTGCTGAGTTAGATGCAGACAATGCGATAGCTTTACTTCCTGCATTGGAAAGCGTAGCTGCCTCCATATATAAAACTCCTTCTTGTGCACCTATTAATGAGGCATCTCCTCCGTTCAAGTAGTTATCTCTTGTTCTTGTAGCCGAACCCGAAGTTGTAGGAATATAGCTTGAAACCCTTCCTTCACCACCGACTGCCAAACCAAATTCTCCCTGCGCACCCCATATATCAAAATAATGTCCGTATTCAGGGTTGATATAAATCCTGTTCGTTCCATATTGCGGTTGGATATATGTAATTCTTTGCCACTCATTTCCTACGGCAACAAGGTTTCCTTCTCCAGTGCCTTGGGTATCGTTACCAATCCATACGTTTCCTGTGCTTCCTGCTCCTGATGTTCTTTTAACCCAAATAGAAACACCCATTCCTTGCCCTGATGGGGTGTTGGCAAAGGTTGCAAATAACCCATCTCCAGATGCAGGCGCTCTTGTAATATTGTAAACAGTCTGACTAATTCCTCTTGGATTTGTTTTTGTTGATGATGTCATCGAAATAGCCTCTTTTGTCCAAAGGGCATTTGAGAAATCCTCACTATATCTTACTTGATTCGTTGATTGTAATTCCGATAAGATTGCTCCTTCTCCTTTAGAGTAGTCTATTCTTGGAATGTCAGAAGTTACTGTTTCAACAAGTCCTTGTGCATTTACTCTTGTAGCAAACTGAACATTTATGATGTGTGTCATATCTCCAAAAGGAGCGGAACTTGGTTTTACATTGTGAAGAACATCTTTACTATAGCCTGTTGGCGTGAGTATAATGCTAGCCTTGTCAAGTAAACCGTCGGCCTTTATTTTATTAACCAAAGCTTTGGACGCAGCCTCGTTCTCGTAATACGTTGAACGTGCTTGAAGTATTTTAAATAAATCATTTACTACGGATACGCCTTTACGTATTGCCGTAGTAAAAGTTGTGTTTAGTAAACTTAACATATATATTTTTTAGTTTATTGCTAAAATGTTGCTTGCTGTTGTTGCTGTAAGTACGGCTTTAACTACGATAGGTAAAAAAGATCCGTCGGCTACATTATTAAATACAACAGTAGCGTCACTGTCATCACCGGCCATTCTTACAGATACATTACCTCCTGTACCAACATACAAAGCAGCTTCTCCTCTTGGGACAAAAGTTTCTGTAAAATCAGTGTTGCTTGGTGTTACGGCTTTTGCATCTCTAGAGATTGCTTTTGTTTCTTGTTCTAAGTTGAAATATCTTCCCATTTTTTTTATTTAGTTACTTTGTTAATTTATTTTTCTTTTCGTACGATCTTGCTCCTGCTAAACCTAGCATACCTAG
>ENA-UZWR01000487-UZWR01000487.1-metagenome-genome-assembly--contig:-Day-1-25m-contig-487_pt2 | contig 11306 bp, 13 predicted proteins | sample MGYA00260337_ERZ794897 | MGnify/ENA metagenome assembly ERZ794897 | reverse complement strand
GAGAGTTGGATGGGACGATAAGATCGTTAAGGGTATCATTGATAACAATGGCTCAGTACAACATATCGACTGGCTCACGGACCACGAGAAAGCGGTATTCAAAACTGCGTATGAAATTAATCAAGAGACGATCTTAAGGTTAGCTAGTACGAGACAGCAGTTCATTGATCAAGGTCAGTCAGTTAACTTGTTCTTTGATGCAGATGAAGATGAAGCTTTAATATCTAAGATACACCAGATAGGATTTAAAGATCCTAACATTAAAGCATTGTATTATATGCGTTCTAAGGCAGGGGTGATGGCAAGCTCTGGTGAGTGTGAGTCTTGCTCGGGTTAATTTAATATAACCTAGAACTCTAAGGCATTCAGTTGCGTTAGTGTTCTAGGTTAGTTAAACAATTAAGGAGACATAATGCATATACACCCAGTACATGATAAGTATAGTATAGATAATGAAGGCAACATAACAGGCCCTAGAGGTTCCATCAGTCCTTACAGTATAGCAAAGCCTAATAGAAGAAGCACATATAGGGCCTTAGATTTAGCTGGGGGCACTACATATTCAGCCCATAGGTTCATATGGGAATGTTATAATGGTAGGTTAATAGGAGAGGGTTTAGTTATAGATCACTTAGATGGAGATAGTGAGAACAATCATCCTACAAATCTAGATGAATGTACAGCCAAGGAGAACATGCAGCGGGCTACTGATATGGGGTTGGTGACCTACCATCACGGCTCCCAGCACCACTGCTCTAAGTTAACAGAGGAAGAAGTACATGTAATAATCTTAAGGATTCTAAAGGGGCATAGCAGGAAAGTAATAGCAGATGACTATGGTAGATCCAAGTCAACAATACAAGACATAGCGTCCAAAAAAAATTGGAAGCATGTATGGAAAACAATCGAAGGAAACAATTATGAGTAAACCAACACACACAGTAATGATAGGCCTTGATGGTGAGGCTGTAGTAGTAAAAGCATCTATGGTTCCTATAGAAACCAAAGGTACCTCAATGAACAAAGCACTTAAGATGGCGGAGGAAATTAATAATGATTAAATTATTTAGTGCAACATGGTGTGAACCTTGTAAGGTATTAAAGAGATTAATTAAAGCTAACAAGCTAGAGGATAAGACTGAGGTAATTGATATTGATAGTCCCAAAGGATCTGAGGAAGCTAGGAAGCTAGGGGTCCGAGGGATCCCAATGCTCTATGACACTGAGACAGGTGGTAAGATTATTGGTAATATAAACTTAGCACAATTAAAGGAGTTCTATAATTAATGATGGAAGGTTTGGTATACCACCATCTCCAAGGAGGGACAAGGGAATCTATCAAGGAGGATTACTACGGGAACTTAAGGATTAAGAATCCTATTAGGTTTACATTCTTTGTAAGCTTTGTAGGTATCTTATTAGGTTCAATATTATTTTTTGGTGGAGGATACTTATGGGAGATAGCGATGAAGATGTTGTAGTTAAGGGCTATAATATTAATGAGGAAGACTGGGGGTTTATCATGATGAATGAAACCTTAGGTGTATAGATAACAAAAAGCCCCTTGGAACTTAAAGAACCTTGGGGCTTTATTTATTTCTTAACCATATGAGATATGAAGTAGAAACTTACTATGATGTTTAATGTTACATTTATATTAGATGTTAAGAACTCTTTTATGACACCAGCTTTCTCCACATCCCCATAGGATATATAACCTAACCAAACCATAACCAAGATGAACTGCTCCATTGTAATTGCAGTAGCTATCATCCGTCTCGCTGGGCTTTGATGCTTAGTGGTCTCCATAAACTTCAACACATACTCGGCTTTCTCCTTAGGGGTCCAGTCGGTACCTGCTATTTTATCTACGATCTTAAGCGCAGACTTAGATACCCCTTCAAACCCAAAGAAACCTTTAATAGCTTCCCACATATTAACCTCCTATTAGTTTAACTGCTAACTTACCTACATCCCCTAAAGAACCTGAAGCAACTAATAACACACCTAAAGCTATATAGAAACCTTTGGTACATTTAGATTCTAAAGAACTTAAGGAATCCCCTATCTTCTCTATCACCTTATCTGTTTGTTCCTGCTTCTGTACTAGCACTGCTTGATTAATTTTCAACTCACTAATATCTTTATTCATTTGATCTCTCTCCACTGTTGGTGTCCTCCTAAATTCACCGTTGATTGACCCTTGGGCATAAGGGATCCCTAAAGACCCCAAGGGCAGTGGAGTCTTTAGAAGACCTAACGGACGTTATGTAAGGTTAGTTTATATTGATACTTAGCTTAAATATTCAGTTATCTTAACTACACCATGTTGTGCCGAAAACTGATCATTACGCGGCATTTCAGTGTTTGTCAGTGTGGCATATCTACCCTGACCTCCTGAGCCTCCTCCGTAGCCTCTGGTATGATAATCAGTAATAGTAGGTAGATGAACAGCGTTAGCTGTACTAGTCTGAGTACGCATATTAGACATAGGTGTTAAACTAGGTCCTACCGCAGAGGTTATTTGTTCCGTTCTACTAGTATACATAGATGCATCACCTCCTCCTACATGATTGATCAAGGTTTCAATCTCTAATCCCGCTATTTCTTCTGCCAAAATAGTTTGGGTAGGTAATGTTGTACTTGCCATGAGAGTTACAACATTACCACCGTAATTGTAAGTCCCGTGTTTTCCTCCTGGGGTATAGGCAAGTGTATCTCCATTTACTTCAATCTCAGTTGCGTTACCATCAACGCCCGATCGATTACTACTAAAACCATAGTCCGCTTGTCCTACATTTTCCGCACCTGCCCCTACTTGTATTACCCAAGGCATGTTAAAATTACCATAAACTCTAAACTTTAAGTGAGCACCTGATCCCCCAAATCCTATCATTGAGCTATAAGAGTCTGAATTATTGTTTACTATACCAGCACCGCCTCCTCCTCCACACATCTCAACTTCTATCATCTTAGTATTAGGATTAGCTATGAACGACTGTTGTGCATCAGGATCATCGATGTCAACTTTAAAATAAGTTACTTTAGGTCTCTTAGGCATCCATCCTGTAGTGGTTAAGATAGCAGAAGTGTCCACTGTTGCAGGTACCATCCCTATAGAATTAGGATAATTCCTAGTTAATGTATTTGCTTTAGCGGGCTTGAATCCGCCTTTAATATTATATAAAGGTGAGGGGACATAATTTAAAATCTCCGCACTTCCTTTATTATTAACACCTCCGGTTGGGTTACCTATAACTACTAGGCTCCCTGCGTTATCACTAGAGAACACATTACCTCCTGCATTCACCTGAGTATCCGGGAATTTATAGGTGGCAAGTAGAGGGTTACTATTATTTGGAATATTAGTAACCCATTTAGAGTAACCATTCTTTGTACCTGTTTCTACGTTAGCAACTAATAGATACTTGTCATCGTCGTAGAGAGTAATACAGTCTTTAAGGCCGTAGGGTAGATGTAATGAGTCTACATGAGAAGCAAGGTCAGACTTCTTTTCATCAACATTATTTAAGGTCTCAAGATCTTCTATACGTGTAGCTGCTCCCTTAGAATCATCTATTACAGAATAAGATATAAGCATTGGGGTACTTGCAGCTAAAGTATCACCTAAAGCTAATGTGTACATCTGTAAGCCATTATTAGTTATAGTCATATTATAATGTGTATTTGTTACAGTATCAGGTAAAGTGGTTATATTAACAAGAGACCAACCCCCGGCTTTAGCAGCAAAGGTATACAGAGTACCAGAAGGTCCTTTACCTGAAGCAATAGCATATAGTATCTTACCATTACCTGACAGTACAAAATTAGCACCAAATCTTTCATTAGGGAGAAGAACATCCCCACCTATTAATAATGAGGATAACTTAAATCCTGAATCCCAGACACCATTAGTATCCGTGAAAATCTCTACCTCACCTACATCATCTCCTACAGCTAAAGAACCTATAGCTACTACAGTCCCGTCAGAGCTAGATCTAACCTTACCTCCAAAACCCATACCTAATTCAGGGGTACCAGATGTAAATTGTTTAATAGGAGCAGCATAATTATCAGCGGAGGAGTACATAAATGCAGAACCAAAGTTACCTGTAGATGCTTTATGTCCCGGGGAGCCTATGATAACCTTAGAGCCATCCTCAGATATAGCGAAACTAGCACCAAACTTAGAACCACCCTCAGGTAGTACCCCAGTCAGGTCTGTACCTTGTAGTTTTATAGCAGAATTCCACACTCCTTTATCATCTCTAGTTGTAATATGGACACTACCTACATCTACGATAGTATCTGCATCTACATTACCACCGCCTATTACATATACTTTACCATCCTTAGATACAGCCGTGGTACTACCTATACCATCCCCATTTGTAGCTCCTTCAGGGATTGAGGTTAATCTCTCCGAATCAATAATATCTATACTAAAGCTATCGGTTGAAGTGTGGTCCCTACCTACTCGATATGTCTCACCTCCGTTAGCTACTAAAGTACCCTCAGTATAATAAGTATTAGGTAACCAAGTAGGTACAGTACCATCTTCAATTACTTGAAGTTTACCTGTAGACCCTTTAACTAGTTTGTTACCTGCAATAGGTTCAATTAAATCTTCACCTAGGACTTGTAATTTATTATTACTATCCTTAGTCAATACATTCTCAGAGGTATCCCCTTTTAAGGAATCTGCTAGTATCTCTAGCTTACCATCAGTAGATTCAGTAATTAAATTACCAGTAGTATCTGCTTTAATCTCTGAAGCTAGGACTGATAATTTATCATTAGTTGCCTTTAGTAAGTTCTTAGTGTCAGGATCTAAAACATCCGTAGCTTTTAATAGGAGACCTTTAGTTGAATCATACTTAGCTAGGTTAGTAGAGTCAGTATCATATACTTTATCTAAGGTAATATCAGTCTCAGTACCTGCCTCATCTACGTACTTTAAGATGTTACCAGTTCCCGTAAGGAATGTTAACGCTTCGTTGACATCTGTAGTGTTTCCCTTGGAATCCGTGAGTACCCCTATCTTATGGGATTTACCTATATCCATAGCTACAGTCTCATACTTAGTTAATGCGTCAGTACTCTGACCTGCTGCATTCAAGACCTGCTGCCATGGGATTAACCTGATATCTTTAGTGTCTGTATCAATCACCATTACTGTATCAGCTACGTCAGGTGTAAATCCGGGTGTATTTATGATTTGTCTAGTTGGCATTTTATCTCCTTAAATTGTTACTTGAATAACATAGCCTGAAGGATCTTGGATGATCCGACCATCTACGTCGTGTATCGTGTTCCACCCACCTAACTCAGAATATAATGGTTGGGCAGATGCTAATATGTTCTCAGCTATGGAATTTTTATTAACTTCACTAGCTGGTAAGGTAGCTAAATTATTATTAGCTTGTTTAACTAATATTAATTCACCACCTGTTAATTTATTTAATACAGGTAAATCAGATACTCTTGTTGCCATTGTTCCTCCTTATTCCCAAAGTAAAGGCATACCATGTTCGTCGGTTATTAATTGATTATCCCCATCATGTAAGGTATCAGACTTTGTAAGGTCTGCTATACAGAGGTCCGTAGTCCCTAAAGAATTATGGTAGTTATTCCATTGTAAGGGACTCCCATTATCGTCAGTAAGCCACTGTAAATCTAAATCATGTAAGGTAGTATGATTATTTCCATCTATGGCTTCTGACCATTCGTGTTTACCTAGAAGCCCATCAGTATCTATGTGAGAGCTTATGTCATCCTTAAAGGCTAATTCTTTATCCTCAAAGACCCTAAGGTATATCTTAGAATAATGATTTAGTGGGTCAATACTGGAAGGCCTGACCAGCAGAGGTCTAGCACTTTCGTTCACATCCTCTTGTCCCTTGACCAAAAGGACTGTGGTGTATATAGAGGTACCTGCATGGCCTTCAGCAGGATGAGTGAACCACCATTTAAGTTCATCACCATCACGAAGTTCATTCCCTGTTAGCTTCTGCTCGTAGGCTAACCTACCTGTGTTGTCTTGTCCATAATATAACTGATAGATTATGTAATCATCCTCAGCTACATCTTCAGCTACTATTATCTCCTGCCCATATACAGAGTGATTACCTAACATAGAAGCAGGCTTAGAGTAAGCTACAGCACCGTTAAGAGCAGTAGGAGGACCGTAAGGTTCTATTATATATAAGTCACTATAAGTCCTACCTGAAGGCCGGTAGACCCCTGAGCTTCCACGGTTCTCTGGTTTACTCTGGTCTTTAATACCACCCCACATAGGGTACCAATCTACATCTGACTCTAGGTTCGTGTAGAATATATTCTCAGCACCTGATGATATCTTGTGTTGATTATCTAGTAAGTAACTATTAAGTGTGGATCTCATAGCCCTATCCACATCTACAGTGTTTGTTGTAGGATCATACTTAACGTGCTTAAGTGTAAATATATCCCTCCCACCAACAGGCCTATTGCCATCCTTAAGACCTTTAGACCAGTTCCTCATCTTAGCCATTTATTAGTCTACCTTTAACATAAGAGGGGGCTGTGGTTGAGTAATAGACTACTGTTTGTACCCCTTCGTTCTTATTAGACATAAGAAACACAGCATTGAGAGGGACTATGGAAGCGTCGTAGGCTTCTCCGGGCGCTAAGGGGAGTGTGTTAGAAGAATTAAAGTTATCGTATTCGTTACCAAAGCCTATAAAGACGTACTCAGTATCCGATAGATTGAATATAGTTAACTCTTTTCTGTTACCATCCTTACCGAGGATCATAACAGCCTCTTTAGTTGCAATGAAATCTTTAGTATAAGCTAAACTCATTGTCATGTTCTCCTCTGTTAATTAAATTGTACTAACTTAGACAATAGAGAATAGGATTTGATAGGGATTAGTGGAATTAATTTGTATTTATTCTACAGGTATCATATCAAATAGTGATTTCTGTTGTCTAATAACCTTTAATCAGTGAGTAGTAATAGTAGTAAAGAAAATAATTTAAATTAATTACAGAAAAGACTTGACTTTTAACAGAAAGTATGATATAATATATATATACTATAGTGAAACAGAGTAAAGAAAAACAAAACTACTTTACTTAATTACATTATTTTATTATAAAACATACCATAAAGTTCTTACTAACACAAGGAATCCCCCATGACCCCTAAGGAACTCAGAGAACGTCTAGCCTCCGGTGAAGATCTATCAGGTACTATGTACTTACCTAAACATCCACTCCCTACTGACTTACTTAATCATATAAATCTCCTGCTCAAGAAATATAATAATAATAACTGAATAGCAAGATCAACAAGGATGGATAACTTAATAACCAGATATACAAAAACCCCTAAGACTTAAAGGTCCTAGAGGGCTTTTTAGTTTTACTCTATTATTTTCTCTGCTACATTACTATAGGTAGGGGCTATACCTTTCACTGCTGACTCTAGCTTCCTATCACCAAACACTGACATACCTATCTTCTCTGCATCACCTGCTGCTGGTCCTAGGACATTACTTAATCCATAACCTTCTGCAAGCGGAGCAATCATAGCAGCCCCCGGTACCAACATACCTGTCACACCATTAGTCATCTTACCTGCTACTTCCCATTCACTATCATCATTAACAACGCCTTCACCTGTAACTAGACCAGTCTTATATGCTGTCCAATATGACATACCTGATACTGTAGCTAGTAATCCTGACATCTTCCTCAAGGCCTTAAGTTTATCTCCTTGATTCCATAGGCTCTTAGATTCATCTATGATACTACCTACAACATCATTAGCATATACATTAGTGAATCCCTTGAACTGGGTAACTAATCTAGCTATTGAACTATTACTAGAAGATAACTTACCTTTATTAATCTTATTAGGGTTAGCAATCATTGTATTAGCATGTCTTGTAGCTCCACGTTTAAGCCTATCAAACATAGGGTCTTTGACATCAGCCCCTTTGACATACCAATCCACTGCCTTCTTAGGATTTATATTCATCTCAGCCAACCATCGCTGTCTGTTAGAAGACTTTGAGGACTTAGGATCCATAGCTAAACCTTTGATAGATTTAAGTAAATCATTCCTAGCTGCCTGATAAGCCATAGTCCTAGTATGTTCTGTCCACTGATGTAGCATGAATGTTTTCATAGCACCCTTAGATATCTTAGCTGGTAAGCCTTCAAGTCCTTCACCTACCATAGCTTCCAGTCTCTCTTGTACTGCTGCATCATGAACAAGACCTACTTCTTTAGCCTCACGGGTTAACTGTTCCTTACTAACACCATTAAAAGATTTCTTAGCTTTGCCTATATAAGAACTAACTAAGTCCTGAATCCCTGAAGATTCATTAAGTCTATTTAGGATAGTGACAGGTTCAAAGATAGATGTTAATGTAACTAACGGAAGTTTAGTAACCATCTCAGTAGCTAATACTGCATCAGTAACTTTCTTACCTGTAGCCTTACCACCATAAGTACCCCCGAGGAGCTTAGGGATATCCTTTATGTTCTCAAGTTCCTTATCAGTTAGTAACCTCGCCTTACCAAAGCTACCTCTACCTGTCTCCTCTACTTCCTCAGCTATCTTCTTAGTCCACTCATCAATCTTAGAACCATTAGGTCCAAACACTGAATCAACCTCTACCCTCTTAACGGTATTCATTAAGTACCTATCTATCTGTGCTAGAAAATCATCACGTAAGGCAGGTGCTATAACTGAATCAGGCACATCCTTCCAAGACCTATGGCCTATAGGTTGTACTTTACCTCCAGAACTTAAAGGTCCTTGCTCATCAGTAGCTCGTTGTGTGTTAGTCATTATATTCTCTAGGGACTTAAGTACTTCCTCACGTGGGTACTTAGCCTCAAGCTTAGAGTTCATATCTTGAAGACTTATCTGATCTGCAAGAGTGTTAGCCATTTCCTCATTGATCTTAGTTTCATCAAAGTATCTAGGTAGAAAGTCTTTAGCTTCATCTAACTTCATCCCTTTCTGTTTAGCATAGTCCTTAGCCTCATCCAGAAGTCCCCTAACCATCGTTGATACTTCAAGAACCCCATCGTCAAGGGAAGGAGTAACCCCTCTCATATGATCTCTAAGGGCTTCCTCTGATACCCCTAGTTCTTCCATCTTAGTTTTAATATCAGTTGACTTCATTGTGTACTGACCTTGTTTATATGCTAAGTTCTCTTGGATAGTATAGATAGGTGCTCTGCCGTTTCTAGCTCTAGGGTTAATAGCATCTAACATTAGCTTAGCAGTAGGTGACATCTTAGCTACCTTCTCTAAACTAGCAGTAGCTGATACAGTATAATCCTTTACTACTTCCATTAACCTATTGTTCTTAGCTTGGACATTGAAGTTACCTGTGAGATCTATGCCTTGTATACCTTCAATATTAACACCATCAGTCTCTGGGGACTCAAGGCGCTTAAGGGTATGTACTTCACCAACAGCATCAGTTACCTGCATGAATTGGTTATCAACTACCTTAGCTTTCTCAGATCCAGTAAACCAACTCTCAGCAGCTTGTTCTCTAGTAGGGATATCCTTTGATAGTAACTCAGATCTCTTATTAACTAACTCAGTAAGTTCACCACCTTGTTCTCTAGCTAAGTCTATCTCCTTATTGACCCTATCAATCTCAAGGTTTAATACTTCTCTATCAGCCTTTGAGGTACCTGCTTGTTTCTTTAGGTTCTCCAATCCAACTATCTGACCCTTAAGGCTTGCCTCATCAACTACTTCCCTTACCTCATAGTTATATACATTACCATTCTCATCAACCCAAGCTTCAACAGCAGGATCTTCATCAGCCCTCTTGACTGCCTCACGGTACCTAAGCTCATCAAGCTCAGTCTCAGTATCTAATGTAGCTTTCTTCTTGAAGTCCTTAGCTTGAACCTCAACGGCCTCAGCTCTCTTAAGGGAACTAACTCCCTTTGATAAGGCTCTACCACCACCATGTAATACAACACCTAACAAGGCATCTACTTGTGATTGCTCCATAGCTTTTAACATATCTATTTCACCTTTGTTAGTAGATTGTTGTAATGCTCTATCTAAAGTACCTACAGTTAAACCACCTGCACCAGCCCCTATCATCTCAGCAGATAGTACAGCAACTTGAGTAGCCCTAGCTCCAGCACCTACAGCATCAGCAGCAGTGACAGCAGCAGCACCAGCCCTAGCAGCAGCAATACCGGGTAGTAACATCAGCTCAGGTTTATCAATTACTTCCTGTGCCATTTGTTTAAAGAACTTACTAGGGTTTTCCATAACAGCATCCTTAAGTTCCTTCATACTTGGGAACTCAGAATTCATTGCTTGTTCATCTAGGAAGTTCTTAAACTTAAGTTCATTCCTTTGGTCCCATAGTTGTTTAGCTTCTAACTGTTTACCACGATCATAGCTATCTACAGGGCCTAAGGTTTCTAACTCCTTCCTAAGCTTCATGTCCTGTATCTGTCTACCTCTTACAGATTCCTCAGGTACATACCAATCATACATTGCCTGTCTACCCCATTCAACACCATGACGGATAAGGGAGTTATCCCAAGCACCAGTCCAATCGATATCCTGTTCAGTTGTTAGTTGTTCTCTCTTATATTCCTCAAAGGTCTGAGGGACAAACAGTTCATCAGTTGGTTCACTATCATCTACTGAGAAAGAGTATAAGTCACTATAAGGTTCTGAAGGGCTTTCAGATTCTACAGGTTGATCCCACTCAGGGGTAGTAGAGGTTGGAGGTTGAGTATAAGTTATACCCATATCCCAATCCTGTTGTTCTACTTCTAATGGTTGATCCCAATCATCACCAAAATCATCCAAAGGGTTTGTGGCCTGTAAGGTTGTGGAGACCCCTCGGTTCTTGAGGTCTTCTTTAGGGTCTCGCAATATCATATTATCTCCTTAATTAAAATTGTACTGACTTAGTAAACTGATTAAAGTATTTACTTGGGTCTTTCTTATAGTCATCCATTGATAGGATTTGATCTTGGATTTGTTTAATCCTAGGCATCCCTTTGTTTAAAGCAGGACCGAAGAATACATCAGGTTCAATAGCACCTTCATCAACAGCACTAAGGATACCTTCAACATCTAGGACCTTAAGATAAGCTAGAGCTTTAGCCCTAGTATCTAGAGCCTTCATGAACTCAGGGTCATCAATCCTTTCAGGTGGTACTTGTGCTGCCATCCTATTTCTAACGAACAACATAGCATCAGCCATAGATTCCTTAAAGTTCTCAGGGGCATCATTACTAGAGAATAGATTGAAAGA